>OKRY01003299.1_pt1 | contig 11959 bp, 9 predicted proteins | sample 1601121 | NCBI WGS metagenome assembly OKRY01 (sample SAMEA3541546, study PRJEB24748) | human gut metagenome | biome: human gut; feature: human-associated habitat; material: faeces | place: China | collected 2012
CCAGCCCCTGCAAATGCAGGTCGATGGGTCTTGCCCCGATACGGCAGCCCCCGGGCAGTACAGTGCTCACCCGCCCAAGCCGCGCCAGCAGCGGCGCACAGAACAGGATGGATGCCCGCATCCGGCCTGCGGCCTCCGGTGCAAGGTCGGTGCGCATAGGCTGTCCCTGCACCGCCAGTTCTGCGCCCTGCCAGCCTGCCGTGCAGCCCACGCCCCGCAGCAGGGCAAGACAGTCCTCTACGTCCGTCAGGCGCGGCACATTTTGCAGCCGCACCGGCCCGCTGCACAGCAGCGAAGCTGCCAGCAGCGGCAGCACACTGTTTTTGGCCGCAGGCACTTCCACCCTGCCCTGCAAAGGCCGCCCGCCCGTAATGATCCAATCCCCAGCCATGCCAAGACCCCCGTTCTGCAAAAGATACCCCATGGTATGCAAAACGAGGGTCTTTGGTCAACAAAATGCGCCGGAAACGGCTTTCCCGCAGTCTGCGGGATTTGTCCGGTCATTTGTCCGTTTTTTTTCGCATTTCCGCGCCGCTCCTGCCCTGCCGCGGCAGGAAATGCAGCCTTTCATCAGCTTTCGCCCCGGGACACCGAAAGCACGATGCCCATCTCGCCCAAAAGCATCATCAGGCTGGTGCCGCCGGAGGAGAAAAAGGGCAGGCTGATGCCGGTGTTTGGGATGGTGTTGGTGACCACCGCGATGTTCAGCACCGCCTGCAATGCTACCTGCACCACAAAGCCCACCACCAGCAGTGCGCCAAAGCGGTCCGGTGCATAGGCTGCCAGCGTGATGCCCCGCCACAGCAGCGCGCTGAACAGCAGAATGACCGCACACGCGCCCAGAAAGCCCAGTTCCTCGCAGAGGATGGAAAAGATGAAGTCGTTCTGGGGCTCGGGCACGAACAGATGCTTCTGGCGGCTGTTGCCCAGCCCCAACCCCGCCGCCCCGCCAGAGCCGATGGCATACAGGCTCTGGATGGTCTGGTGTCCGTCGCCCAGCGGGTCGGCAAAGGGGTCGAGCCACGAGTTGAGCCGGTCGGCGGCGTAGGGCACCAGCTCCGGCATCAGTACGATGGCTGTACCGATGGCGGCAGCGCCGCCCGCCCCTGCCAGCATGAACCACCGCAGCCCGGTGCCGCCCACGAACATGAGCACCGCGCCGATGCTCAAGATCAGCACCGTGCCGGAAAGGTGGGGTTCCAGCAGCATAAGCACCGCCACCACCCCCAGCACCAGCGCAAAGGGCACTACCCCTACCGCAAAGCTGCCCATGCGGTCGTGGTTCAAAGCGATGATGTGAGCAAACACCAGTACCACCGCAAATTTGGCGATCTCGCTGGGCTGTAATGTGCCCAGCCCCGGCAGTACCAGCCAGCGCTTGCAGCCGTTATATTCCGGCATGAACAGCACCGCCGTCAGCAGCACCAGCGAGAGCGCCAACAGCGGCCACGCAAGCTTGTGATAGATATGGTAGTCCACCCGGCTGGCCATCCACATGGCCCCCAGCCCCATGGCGGCGTACAGCAGCTGCGGCCGCACATAGGCAAAAGCGTCCTGCCGCCGGTACAGTGCCACCGCGCTGCTGGCGCTGCACAGCATCACCAGCCCAAAAGCTACCAGCGTGAGCACCAGCACCAGAAAAGGCAGGTCCATGGGCGGCAGCGGCCGCAGCAGCCCTTTGCGGGCAGCAGTTCTGTGCAATCCCGGTCACCTCCGTTTCTGTTATTGTACGCGGATGCGGGGGCGGTTAGTCATACGCACCGCCCCCGGGCGCATAAACTGCCCGCAAAGGGGGTGCTGCCATGTGCGGCTCTAAACCCACAGACACTCTGCGCACCCTGCCGGAGCGGGCGTTCCGTCTGCGGGCACGGCTCATTGCGGTGGGGCTGTGCGCCGTCTGCTTTGCAGGGCTCATCGGGCGGCTGTTCTGGCTGCAATTATGCACCGGCGGCTGGTACACCCAGCGGGCGCTGGGGCAGCAGCTGCGAGACACCGTTGTGCCCGCCGACCGGGGCAAGATATACAGTGCCGACGGCGCGCTGCTTGCCGCCAACAGCAGCTGCTGGACCCTGCGCGCCAGCCCCCGGGAGATGCCGGAGGAAAAGCTTGCCCTTGCCGCCAAGGGGCTTGCGGAGATTCTGGAGCTGGACGAGGCCAAGCTGCTGGAAAAGTTCAACGACCGGCGCTCCAACGACTGCCTTTTGCGCTACCGGGTGGAGCGGGAAACTGCCGATGCCGTGCGGGATTTCTGCGCAGAGAACGGCATTACCGGCGTGCGCATCAATCAGGACTCCAAGCGCTGGTACCCGCAGGGAGAGTTTTTGGCCTCGGTGCTGGGGTTCACCAACGTAGACAACGCCGGGGTCAGCGGGCTGGAACTGAAATACAACGACACCCTTACCGGGCAGAACGGAGTGGTGCTGACCGCCGTGAATGCTTGGGGCTACACGCTGGCGCAGAGCTACGAGACCGAGCTTGTCCCTGTGGAAGGCAGCGGGCTGCGGCTGACCATCGATGCAAATATTCAACATTATCTTGAAAATGCGTTGAATTATGCGGTGCAAGAGCACCATGTAGCTGCCCGCAGCGTGGGCATCGTGATGGAGGTGAACACCGGGGCAGTGCTGGCCATGGCTACCACCCCGGCCTACGACCCCAACCAGCCCCGGGTCATCGCCGATAAGGCCGCACGCGCTGCCGTGGACGCCCTTTCCGGCAAAGAGCGCGCCGCCGCCCTGCAGCTGGCGCAGCAGACCCAGTGGCGCAACAAGGCGGTGAGTGACTTATACGAGCCGGGCAGCGTGTTTAAGCTCATCACCTGCGCGGCGGCGCTGGATGCCGGAGCCATTACCCGGCACTCCACCTTTTACTGCGGAGACTCTATCTCGGTGGCGGGCACGCGGTTCCACTGCGCCAACCACAAGCGCCACGGCAGCCAGACCGTGACACAGGCACTGGAAAACTCCTGCAACCAGAGCTTTATCCAGATCGGGGCGCGGCTGGGCAAGCAGGCTTTCTGCGATTATTTTGCCGCCTTCGGCCTGCGGGAACCCACCGGCATCGACCTGCCCGCCGAGCCGAAAAAGAGCCTGTACTACACCGCCGACCGCATGGGGCCGGTAGAGCTGGCCTCCTGCGCCTTCGGGCAGAGCAGTAAGATTTCCTATCTGGAAATGGCCTCCGCCGTCTGCGCGGTGGTGAACGGCGGCAAGCTGATGCAGCCGTATCTGGTCTCGGATATTCTTGCGCCGGACGGCAGCGTTTTGCAGCACAACCAACCGGTCTGCAGGCGGCAGGTCATCCAGCCCGCCACCTCTGCCACCATGCGGGAGATGATGGAGGCAGTGGTGCTGTACGGCGGCGGGCGCAACGCGCAGATCGCTTTGATTATTAGGATCATTTTTAATTGTCTTAATTATTTTAATTATGTCTGCTCCAATAATTCCTACTGTAGGAACAATAATTAACAAGACCCATCCTACTACACTACTTAATATGTATTGTATATACCCAAGTTTTGGTAAACGTATAAGAACTTTTCCATAAATAGTGTCAAAGGTTTGTCGTGAGGCATCTTCTGTGTTATTAGCATCTCCCTTTGTTGTAAATAGATACTTACCATCATCTGTCTTTTCTATTTTTCTTACTCTGTGTGTAACCGTTACTCCAGAACTACGATAATCTGTTGAGTTAAAGGTTATTACGTCTCCGACTTTTATATTTGATGGATCCTTTACTCTCATTGTTACAATTACATCCAATACATTTATATTTGGCACCATACTTGGACTTACTATTGTATAGGCCGATACCAATGGTGGTTTGGTTACACCTTTTTTTAAATTATTTCGTTGGTCTAAAAAGTTTACAATTATTAGCAAAAAAACTAAAATCATTATTAATAAAACTGAATACATAATAACTGTAAATATATAGTGTACTATTCTTTTCAATTTCTCAAAAAAAGAAAGATTAGAAAATGGTACTGTAATAGCTATTTCATTATCTTTCAAATTTATCACCCGCTTATCATTCTCCACTATTATAAGTGTATCACATCTTTATTTTTTTTAAAATAGAAGTTTATTATTTAGATTTGGCTTTAGCATTAGCATGAAGTGATACTTGAACTGTAAATATTTTTTGAGTTGCATCAACTTTAGTATTTTCATCTACCCACATTCTAAAGCGATAGTTATCAGTTTTACTTGTATCAACTGTATTTTTATATAACAACATTGTTCCTTTTTCACTTCCAATAGTTGTTGTTGAAGTTAACGGAACAAAGTGTTGAGGTTTCATTACTTCTTCATATTCTCCACCAATTTTCTTTTCTAAATATAGTTTTACTTCATTATTTTTTAATGTTGATGTGTCTTGCTTTTGTCCAGAGATTTCATATGTGATAGCTGCATTTCCTTGAATAGTTGATGTTACACTAAAATCAAAATATTGATTAGTTCCAGACATTGCTTTACCACTTTCGTCTGTTATCGGCATTGCATTAGTAATCGTTATTCCGTTAGTATCTTCTGTATAGTCTAGTGATATTCTTCCAGTCGTAATAGAGTTGGTTTTGTCTCCTTTTTTTGTCACTGTTACTGATATGGCAGATATTCCTATTACTAGTAAAATTAAGAGTAATAAAATAATAAGTACAAAATATAATTTTTCTCTTTTTTCCTCTTTTACATCGATGAAAAAGACATAATAGACATCCGTTTAGAAAGGCGCGAATTACGCAGTTCACACAACTTCTTGAATACTCACCAAGAATTCGTGTGAACTGTGTTTTTATTTTAAGCCACAATATTATAGGATATAAGTATTATCCGTTATGAATGGGCTTTCATCATTAAATCTTCGGCTCCCATTTTATCTTAAAACCTTTATTAGGGAATAGCATATCAAACACAATCACGAATATAAAAACAGATGTTACCAAGATATTCATCGTCAATAAAGAAATGTGATAAGGCCAGGGAAGCAGTAAAGCCAAAGCTATTACAGCAATAATATGTGATAAAGGAAGCATACGGCACGTGACATATTTATAGATACTATTTGCCAGAATATAAACGATTGGTCCGATAATCAGAACAAAAACAACTTCCGCTCTCATTTCTTGTTCGGGATGGGCAACAATCAGTTCGTCTCCTACCGCACAAATAATCAATGCTCCCACCAGTACGATATGAATTGCATTATAAATCAACCCCAGCTTTCCGGGATCTTTCACTTCCTGTATTTTCCGACTACCGGCTTCACTGCTCACATCAAAGTAAACCCACCACATAGCCAAACTACCAATGAAAGATATGACAGCAGAAATAATCACGAGAGGCGTCCATTCTTCTACTTCACTCAAAGAAGCTCCTGTCATTAATAGAGTTTCTCCAAAAGCAATAATCACAAACAACTGGCAACGTTCCACCAAATGATGCCCTTCAATAGTCCATTCCTTGCTACTGTCCGAACGTCCCAGACGAGGTAAAGCAAATCCGTGCATCGGGGCTGTATAATCACAGATGGCGGCTATAATCCACAGTAGAATTTGCCATTCTCCCTGCAATATGGCACCCGTAATCCAAAAGACGGCAGATATACAGAACCAGCCCATAATTCGCTTAAAATTAGCAGCCAGATGATGATCTCCTAACACCCCGATAATATAAAGTGTTCTCCCTGCCTGTATCAGAACATAGCAGACAGCAAATATCAATCCCCGGTAAGTAAAGGCATAAGGAATAGCAGCCGCCATCACCAGCCCCACCAGCATACTGATAAAAAGAAGAATACGTATCGGCCGGGTATCCGGGTTGAACCAGTTAGTCACCCAGATGGTATGTTGCCACAACATCCAGACTGCAAACCACAGGATTGTTTCTTTCAATAATCCTTCCCAAGTGAGATTATGAAGCAAATAATGTGAAAGTTGCGTGACCGAGAAAACATAAATCAGGTCAAACAGCAGTTCGGAATAAGAGACAGTAGCAGTTTCCGTTTCTCTCTTCCGAAGCAATGGATGGGGGGAGTAAAACATACGAGGTTCCTTTTATATATATAAAAGAAACCCCGCAGAAGTCTATTTTGTTCAGAGAAAGTCTTACATTCTGGAAGGAACTTCGATACCCAGCAAATTCATTCCCAAGCGAACAACTTTAGCTACATTAGCAGACAGAGCGATACGGAATACTTTCACTGCCTCATTCTCTTCGCGCAGAATACTATAGTCATGATAGAACTGATTGTATTCTTTCACCAAGTCATAAGTATAATTGGCAATAATAGACGGGCTGTAATCTTCACCGGCTTGTTTTACAACAGCAGCAAAGTCGGCAACCATCTGAATCAGCCCTTCTTCCTTTTCACTCAATTCAATACCAGCCGGAATCTGTTCAGAAATTACGATACCTGATTCGGCAGCTTTCCGAAGTACAGACTGGATACGTGCATAAGTATATTGAATAAACGGACCTGTATTACCATTGAAGTCGATAGATTCTTTCGGATTGAATGTCATATTCTTACGGGCATCGACTTTCAGAATGAAATATTTCAATGCTCCCAGACCCACAATACGGGCAATATCATCAGCTTCTTCCTGTGTCAAACCATCCAGTTTGCCTAGTTCTTGTGAAGTTTCTTTAGCAGTGGCAATCATTTCCTCCATCAAGTCGTCAGCATCAACTACCGTACCCTCACGGGATTTCATCTTACCTTCCGGCAGTTCCACCATTCCGTAAGAGAAGTGTACCAGACTCTTACCCCATTCGAAACCAAGTTTATCGAGCAAGATAGAAAGCACCTGGAAGTGATAGTTCTGTTCGTTACCTACTACATAAATCATCTTATTAATCGGGTAATCGGCAAAACGAAGTTTAGCCGTACCGATATCCTGAGTCATGTAGACAGAAGTACCGTCACCACGGAGAAGGAGCTTATGATCCAGTCCTTCGGCAGTCAGGTCGGCCCATACGGAACCGTCTTCTTTCTTGTAGAAGAAACCTTTTTCCAGACCTTCCATTACCTTTTCTTTTCCTTCGAGGTAAGTATTGGATTCATAATAGATCTTGTCAAAGCCAACCCCCATCTTCTTGTAGGTTTCGTCGAATCCTGCATATACCCAGTTGTTCATCATTTCCCACAATCCGCGTACTTCCGGATCACCGGCTTCCCACTTCACCAACATTTCGCGGGCTTCCTGCATCAATGGAGATTCAGCTTCAGCCTTTGCTTTCGCTTCATCGTCACTCATTCCCTGCGCTGTAAATTTAGCCATCAGCTCCTTTACTTCCGCTTTATAATGCTTATCGAAAGATACATAATAATCACCTACCAGGTGGTCACCCTTCTTACCCGAAGTTTCAGGAGTTTCACCGTTTCCGTATTTCTTCCATGCCAGCATGGACTTACAGATGTGGATACCACGGTCGTTTACAATATTTGTTTTGACTACCTTATTGCCGTTTGCCGCTACAATGTTAGCCAATGCGTTGCCTAAAAGGTTATTACGCACGTGTCCCAAGTGAAGCGGTTTGTTTGTATTCGGAGAAGAATACTCAATCATCACCAATGGAGAAGCGTCAGTGACCTGCATTAAGCCGTACTGTTCATCCGCCTGAATCTCGTTCAGCAATTCAATCCATGTAGCCGATGCAATAGTCAGGTTCAAGAACCCTTTTATCACATTAAACGCTGCTACAGCCGGATCGTTTGCTTTCAGATATTCACCGATTTCCTGTGCTGTTTGCTCCGGTCCTTTTTTTGACATCTTCAGAAAAGGGAACACGACCAGTGTCAAATGTCCTTCAAATTCTTTCTTTGTTTTTTGCATTTGCACCATCTTTTCAGGGACTTCCTGACCGTAGAGTGCTTTCAGTCCACTAATAACGGACGCTACAAGTTTATCTTCTATCTTCATAATCAAGTTATTTCTTGCGCGCAAAGATACAAAAAAAGGAGACGCATCGCGTCTCCTCTCCTAATTTCTTTCAACTATCTATCTTATTCAACAGCTGCAGATAATTCAGCACCAGCTTTAAATTTAGCTACTTTCTTAGCAGGAATAGTAATAGTTGCCTTTGTAGAAGGGTTAATACCAGTTCTTTCAGCTCTTTCGCTTACTGAGAAAGTACCAAAACCTACGAGAGATACTTTGTCACCAGCTTTCATAGCATTAGTAACTGAAGTGATGAAAGCATCAAGTGCTTTTTTTGCATCGGCTTTGCTCATTTGAGCTTCAGCAGCCATTGCACTAATAAGATCAGACTTATTCATAATACGTAAAATGATTAATTAATATATATGTTACACAAAAGATTATCCCACAATGGATTGATTCCACAAATATAGCCGAACAAAACAACATATCAAATAAAAACATAAAAAAAACGCAGCAAATTATTGAAAAAGAGCTAATAGGAAGCGTTTTTCATGCTTTAAAACAGAATTTATTCGTACTTTTGCGTCTATTATCTAAATATTCAGAAATTAAAATGATGCCAACTGTAACTAAAAACCTGATAATTATCAATGTACTAGTATTTTTCGGGACAATCGTAGCCCAACGTTACGGCCTGGATTTAACGAATTATCTGGGATTACATTTTTTCCTTGCAAGTGACTTTAATCCGGCACAGCTTATCACTTATATGTTTATGCACGGCGGATTCAGCCACATTTTCTTTAATATGTTTGCCGTTTTTATGTTCGGACCGATTCTCGAACAAACCTGGGGACCCAAACGTTTCCTCTTTTACTATATTCTCTGCGGTATCGGTGCGGGACTTATCCAGGAAGGAGTGCAGTATATTCAATATGTAACGGAGCTTAGCCAACATACGCACATTAACCTAATAGGCTATGGCGTTGTCCCCATAGAAGAGTATCTGAACATGATGACCACCGTAGGTGCTTCGGGAGCCGTTTACGCCATATTGCTGGCATTCGGTATGTTATTTCCCAATAACCGGTTGTTTATCTTCCCGCTGCCATTTCCTATCAAAGCGAAGTTCTTCGTTATAGGATACGCCGCGATTGAATTATGGTCAGGACTTGCCAATAGCGCCGGAGACAATGTCGCTCACTTTGCTCACCTGGGAGGAATGTTATTTGGATTGATCCTGATTTTGTATTGGAGAAAAAAAAGCAATAACAATGGGACATATTATAGCTGATTTAAAGGAGACATTCAGAAGAGGAAATATTTTCATCCAACTGATTTATATCAACGTAGGCATCTTTGTGATTGGCACGTTGATTAACGTTTTCTTGCGACTGTTTGAAGTAAGTACCCCCGATATATTCGGTATATTTGCCCTGCCGGCATCCTTTATCGGATTTATTCATCAGCCGTGGTCGTTATTTACTTATATGTTTATGCATGCCGGTATCCTGCATATTTTATTCAATATGCTCTGGCTGTATTGGTTCGGAAGTTTGTTTCTCTACTTTTTCTCGGCCAAACATTTAAGAGGACTATATGTATTAGGAGGTATCTGTGGAGGTTTACTGTATATGGTTGCCTACAATGTATTTCCTTTATTCAGTTCGCAAGTGACGGGTGCAACATTGGTAGGAGCATCAGCTTCCGTATTAGCCATCGTAGCTGCTACGGCTTATCGTGAACCAGATTACAGGGTGCAACTTTTTCTTTTCGGTGCTATCCGTCTCAAATATCTGGCACTGGTTGTTATCGGAATCGATGTATTATCCATCACCTCAAGTAATGCCGGAGGACATATCGCCCACCTGGGCGGTGCTCTTGCAGGACTTTGGTTTGCCGCCAGCCTAAGTAAAGGAACTGATTTGACTTCCTGGATCAACTGGATTCTGGATGGTTTCACTTCCTTGTTTCAAAAGAAAACATGGAAACGGAAACCGAAAATGAAGGTACACTATGGAAACAGTGCCACCGGTCGCGAGAAGGATTATGATTACAATGCCCACAAAAAAGCACAGTCTGATGAAGTGGACCGTATTTTGGAAAAACTAAAGAAATCCGGTTACGACAGTCTGACAACTGAAGAAAAGAAAAGCTTGTTCGACGCAAGCAAAAGATAAAAGAATGGAACATATTGGCAAATTTGTCGCATATCTGATACTTGCTGTCAACGCTCTCTTCGTGGGAACGTTGATATTAAGCGCTTATAGCCCTTACCTTAACCCGAAAATAAACCCACTTGCTTCCAGCTTGGGACTTGCATTTCCGATATTCCTGACGATTAATCTGATTTTTATCGGCTTCTGGGCATTTGTCAATTACCGCTATGCGCTCTTGCCTGCCATCGGTTTTCTAATTTGTATTCCGCAGATACGGACTTATATTCCTTTTAACTCCACCACAAAAAACATACCGGAAGGAAGCATCAAAATCCTATCCTACAACGTAATGAGTTTCAACAATTTGGAGAAGAAAGATGGAAAAAACCCGGTATTGTCTTATCTTGTAGATAGTAACGCCGATATTATCTGTCTGCAAGAATATAACACCGCTACCAACAAGAAATACCTGACGGAACAGGACATTAAAAAAGCATTGAAAGCCTATCCTTACCAATCCGTCCACCAACAAGGGAAAGGAGACGTGCAACTTGCCTGTTTCTCTAAGTTCCCCATACTCTCGATACATCCCATCGAATATGAAAGTAATTATAACGGCTCCATGAAATATGTACTGAATGTGAATAACGACACTCTTACATTAATCAACAACCACCTGGAATCCAACAAGCTCACCAAAGAAGACAGAGGGATGTATGAGGATATGATTAAAGACCCGAATGCCAAGAAAGTAAAAACCGGACTTAGGCAATTAATAAGAAAACTGGCGGAAGCATCGGCTATCCGGGCTACACAAGCAGATTCTGTGGCTAAAACCATTGCAGAAAGTAAATATCCGACAACCATAGTATGCGGCGATTTCAACGACGGTTCTATCTCATATACCCATCGCATCCTGACTCAAAAACTAGACGATGCATTCACACAGTCCGGTAAAGGATTGGGTATTTCCTACAATCAGAACAAGTTCTATTTCCGCATAGACAATATCTTGATCAGCCCCAACCTGAAAGCCTACAATTGCACGGTAGACCGGTCTATCAAGGCATCAGACCATTACCCGATCTGGTGCTATATCAGTAAACGATAAGAACTGAAAACTCTAATAAAAAACACTTATGATGATTAAAAAGACACTAACCATTTTAGCAGTAAGTTGTATGATGTACTCCTGTGCTACGAAAACAGAAAGCAATCCTTTCTTTACAGAGTTTCAAACCGAGTATGGTGTTCCTTCTTTCGACAAGATTAAATTAGAGCACTATGAACCTGCCTTTCTAAAAGGTATAGAAGAACAGAATCAAAATATCGAAGCCATCATCGAAAGCCCGGAAATTCCGACATTCGAAAATACGATTGTGGCTTTGGATAACAGCGCACCCATCTTAGACCGGGTAAGCATCATTTTCTTCAATATGACAGATGCGGAAACTACTGATTCGCTGACCGCACTTTCCATCAAACTGGCACCGGTTCTTTCGGAACATAATGACAATATCTCCCTGAATGGGAAACTATTCAAACGGGTGAACGATGTCTACCAAAAGAAAGATTCATTGAACCTGACGTCGGAACAAGAACGTCTGCTGGACAAGACTTATAAAAGATTTATCCGTTCCGGAGCGAACCTTGGCGAAAAGGACCAAACTCGCCTCCGCGAAATCAACAAGGAGCTTTCTACACTTGGCATCACTTTCAGCAACAATGTGCTGAATGAGAATAATGCCTTCCAACTTTTCGTTGACAAGGAAGAAGATCTGGCAGGATTGCCTGAATGGTTCCGCCAAAGTGCGGCCGAAGAAGCGAAAGCAGCCGGACAACCGGGAAAATGGTTGTTCACCCTGCACAATGCCAGCCGTCTGCCTTTCCTGCAATATTCTGAAAATCGCCCGCT
>OKRY01003305.1_pt1 | contig 11942 bp, 6 predicted proteins | sample 1601121 | NCBI WGS metagenome assembly OKRY01 (sample SAMEA3541546, study PRJEB24748) | human gut metagenome | biome: human gut; feature: human-associated habitat; material: faeces | place: China | collected 2012
ATAGCAACAGAATTAAACAGCCGGTTCACATCTCTTTCGTAAAAACTTACCGGGATCACTACTCCAAGGCTTGCACAGACTCTCTGGAAATATCTCACTGCCGGATTTTCCATTACAGGCGTGGCAAGCTGATAGTAATCATATCTGCGCTCCTGGCAGAAATACTGACGTTCAAACAGCTCTGGAAGAAGGATCACCTGAGCTCCTTCCGCTGCTGCCTGACGTACCAGAGCCTCTGCTTTTTCTATGTTTTCTGCTACATTTCTGCTGCAGCGCATCTGGACTGCGGCACATCTTACGTTTCTCAATTTTCGTTTCTCCTTCTTTCACTGGACCCGATATTCCCAAATCCATTTGATCCGTTGTTTTTCCAACATTTTATAATGTTTCATCCATTTTTATTTTCGTTGGCAACTTTTGCGGTTACTGCTGGTTGCCGAATTTTACTTTCCACAGCCTGAAGGGATCTGCTGGGTAATACAATGGATATTTCCGCCACCTATGATGATGGCCTGTGCATCAATCGGGCAGATCTTCCGCTCCGGGAACAGCTTTCCTAAAATATCGCAGGCCAGCTTATCATGCTTATCCTGAAACTGAGGAACTAAAACTGCTTCATTTGCAATATAGAAATTTACATAACTGGCTGCCAGCCGTTCTCCTGCTTCTCTGGTATCTTCTCCCGGCTCAAAAGCAAGACCTTTTAAATCTTCTTCCTGGATGCATACCGGCTTTTCAGGAATTGGCAGTTTATGGATCATAAACTTTCTGCCCTTTGCATCTGTTTCATTTTCCAGAATCTGGTAATCTTCCATAGAAAGAGCATACTGTGGATCTTTTTCATCATCTGTCCAGGCTAAAACAACTTCTCCCGGCTTTACGAAAAAGGAGATATCTTTCAAAACCTGCACGTCTCCGAAATGCTTTTGCAGGTGTTCAACTTCTAAGTAATTCAATGCGGCACCTCTTAAATTTTGTAGTAGTTCAATTTCTTTTCCAGCAGAGACATCAGACCGGCAACGATCAGGTTAAAGGCATAGTAGAAAATTGCAGCAGCCAGATAGGGCAGCATAGATGTTTCTGCGGCAGCGATCATTTGTGTTTCTGTGAACAATTCGATGTAAGAAATTGCAAATGCCAGGGAAGTGTCCTTGACCAGTGTGATAGACTCGTTGGTCACTGCCGGAAGAACACGCTTTATCATCTGCGGCGTAATAATGCGCAGGAATTTCTGCATCCGGCTGTAGCCCAGGATCTTTGCGGCCTCGTGCTGTCCCACCGGGATCGACTGAATGCCGCTGCGGAAAATTTCTGCAAAGTAGGCAGCATAGTTCAGCGAGAACGCAATGATGACTGCCCAAAAGCGGTAGTTCGTGGTCAAGGGCAGACCGAACAGGAAATACTTACCGAAATAGATGACCAGCAGCTGGAGCATCAGCGGTGTGCCACGTACCACAGAAATGTAAAACTTCATCAGCCATTGCACAGGCTTCCAGGCATACATCCGTGCCACGCAGATCAGCAGACCCAGCGGCATGGAAAATACCAGAGTCAGCAGAAAGATCCACGTAGAACGCAGCATACTGTCGCTCAGCTGTGCAACAATATCAAAAAAAGACATAACAAGATTCCTTTCGGAGATTTAGTCAATGACAGAATCCGTCAGATCCCACTTTTCAGCGATCTCAGCAAATTTGCCGTCCTTGCGCATTTCGTCCAGTGTTTTCTGCACCTTGTCACGCAGCTCAGTGTTGTTCTTTGCAAAACCAACGGCATACTGCTCTGCGGACAGAACGTCGTCCAGGATCTTGTATTCGCCGTCACGGGATTCCATCTGATACTTTGCAACGCCGATATCCATAGCGATTGCCTCGACTGCATTGGAATCCAGGTTCATGAATGCGGTGTTGTAATCGGAGACAACGACCAGTTCCTTGAAGGAGTCCTTCAGTTCCTTGTTGTCGTCCTCTTTCAGTGCAGCCTCTGCGGAAGAATCTGTCTGTACGGCAACGCTCTTTCCGGCGAGGTCAGCAAATGTGGCAATGCCGCTGTCAGCCTTGACCACAAATACCTGGGAGTTGTCAACGTACGGGTCTGTCCAGGCATATTCATCCTCACGGCCGTTCATGGTGAAACCGTTCCAGATGCAGCTGATGGTGCCGGAGTTCAGCTCCATGTCCTTTGCATTCCAGTCGATGGGCTGCTTGACCAGTTCCCAGTCGTTCCGCTTGCAGACTTCTGCTGCCAGATCCAGGTCGAATCCCACGTATTCGCCGTTTTCATCCTGATAGCCGTAAGGCGGAAATGCAGCGTCAAAGCCAACGATAAACTTTTCCTTGTCGGCGCTCTTCTTGCCGTCGCTGCTGCTGCCGCAGCCTGCCAGAGAAAATACCATTGTGCCTGCTGCAATGCCTGCCATCAGACGTGTTGTCCAGTTCTTTTTCATACCAAAAACGCTCCTTTTTTCTGATCCGTGTGGTGGTACAGAATACATCCTGCCGGAAGACGGGATGCCTTTCTGTCATGCAGTTGTTCTCATCGTGTGAGAGCAGTTTCTCAGCGCTTTACGGCGCTACTACATTATTACAAAAACAGTTTTTATTATAACATGGTTTTCCGGTTCTGTCAACCGGGTTTGACGTGGAAAATGAAAGAATTTATCAACATAAGACTGCAAAAACGCAAAAAAATCAAAAAAGGGCGAAAATGACTTGCATTCTTTCCCGTTTTCGATTATAATAGAAAAGAATTGCATTAAAGGCAACACCGCACAAAGCCCGCCTAGCGGCTTTGCACGCAATCTGCTTGCTGATTTTCCGTCATACTGCACAGAAATCCCTTGACATACGGCAGTATGCCTGCGGAATTTCTGTGCAATCTGTCGAAAAATCCGACTACGCATCTTACGCACAAGCTTTGTGCGGTATTGCCTAAAATTTTATTGTGTTAAGGTAAGCAAAAGCCGCACATGACTTCACTCATGTGCGGCTTTTTGAAAAGGGAAACCGGGCAGTCATTTTTGCAGGAAAAGCGGAGACGGTTTCTGTTTGCCGTACATAGAACGGTTTCCGCTGCACAGCCGGGAAACGGTGCAGACAACGGCAAAATAGGGCAGGCAGGAGAATCCGAACACTTCCGTTCCGATGCAGATGGGCGCCAGCCAGGTGTTGGAGGCACTCCCGAACACTGCCGCATAGCAGAGCGCCGCACCAAACACAGCCGGGAGTCCGAACAGCGGCGCAGCGACAGCGCCCAGGCAGGCACCGATGGCGAACAGCGGCGTGACTTCACCGCCCTGGAATCCGACGGCAAGGGTGCAGACGGTGAACAGCAGCTTGCCCAGAAAGTCGAACCAGTAGATCGTTTCGCCGTTGCAGGCAAGGGAAATCAAATTTGTGCCGAGTCCGGTATAGCGTCCCTTTCCGCAGAGGAAGAGAAGCAGCGCCAGCACTGCACCGCAGACGGCGATGCGCAGCAGGGGATTGGGGAACAGTTTTGCCGCCCAGGATTTTCCCTGTTTCAGCAGCAGGGTGAAGATACCGCCGGCAATGCCGGAGAAAACGCCCAGCAGAAGGATCGGCACGGAAAACGGTGCAGTATCCACATCCGGCAGAGCAACCTGAAAGGTCTCCAGCCCCAGCGCCGCAGAGACCCAGTTGGCAGAAACGGCGGCGAGAACGGCAGGGAGCAGCGCACGGTATTCCAGCCTGCCCACTGCCAGGACTTCCAGGGCAAAGCAGACTGCCGCCAGCGGCGCATGGAACAGACCGCTGAAACCGGCAGCCATGCCGGCAATGGTCAGAATGGGGACGGCATCGGGGATATCCCGGAACCAGGGGATGCGCCTGCCCATGTTGTGGGAGACCGCAGCACCCAGCTGAACCGCAACGCCTTCCCGTCCGGCACTTCCGCCGCAGAGATGGGTGAGCCAGGTGCTGCCGATCAGAAGCGGAATGAGCCGGAGCGGAATGCGTTTTGCCTTGCCGTCGGCGGCGTCGAAGATGAGGCTCATGCCCTGGGCGCTCTCTTTGCCGTATTTCTGGTAGACCCAGACCATCAGAACGCCGGCAATCGGCAGAAACGGCAGGCACCAGAGCAGGTGGTTGCTGCGGAATGTGCCGATCCACAGGAGAATGCGCCCGAATCCGGCGGTGAGCGCACCGGTCACAATGCCGGCGGCGATCGCCAGACCGCAGAGCGCTGCGGTGGGAAGTATGGAATTGCGAATGTTGCTTTTCATAGACAGGACCTCCGGAAAAATAAAAAAGCCGACAGCATCTGCGTCAAATGCAGATGTCATCAGCTTGTCAGCGGTTTTGGAATTCCAGGGGAGAACATCATTCCCCGAATCAGATTGTACTTATATTATACAGTATCTTTCAGAATCTGTCAAGAAAAAATCAGAGAGGAATCATTGCCATGAAAGAACAGCGAAAAATCGTCCTTGGCGGCGAGACGGTCTCCTATACCCTGGAACGCAAGGCAGTGAAAAATATCAATCTGCGTCTACGACCGGATACCGGGCTGTCCGTTTCTGCGCCGAAGTATGTGGCGCTGTCCCAGGTGGAGCGTGTACTGATGCAGCACCAGCAGAAGATCCTGGAGACACTGCGCCAGTACCAGACCGCAGCGGCGGAAAGGCGGCAGCAGTATCCCCGGAGCTTTTCCACCGGAGAAACGGTACTGTACCTGGGGAAATACTGTACTCTGGAAGTTCTCCGGGGCAGCCGGGAATGCGTGCAGGTGCAGGGGGACAAGCTGCTTTTGCTGGTGAAACATCCGGAGGATGCCCAGTGCCGGGAGCGTGTGTTCAACAGCTGGTGGGAGACCAGCTGCGAAAAGGCGGTGCGCAATCTCTGCCGGGCGGTCTATCCGGTGTTTGAGGCGAAAGGCGTGGCGTTTCCGGAGATCCGGTTTCGCAGGATGGTCGCTCAGTGGGGAAACTGCCGCCCGACTCGTGGCGTGCTGACATTCAATCTGCGGCTGCTGGCTGCACCGGTGCGCTGCATCGAATATGTGGTGATCCATGAGTTTACCCACTTTCTCCATCCCGACCACTCACCGGCGTTTTATGCGGAGATCGCCGCGGAACTGCCGGACTGGAAACAGCTGCAGGAAACTTTGCAGCATATGGTAGAAACACGGATATAGCGCGGGATTTCCGGCAAAATTCCGAAAACCAGCCGTTTTTTTCCGATCGTTTCTCCGGAGAGTTGACAATATGGCTAAAAAAGCCGCAGCCGCTTTGTTCAGTTTCCATATATTTTCCGTGTGAAAGGAAAAAACTGTTGATTTTTTTTGTGCGGTATGATAAAATAAACTTCGGGCATGTCTGCACTTTTTTTGAGAATTGTCCTAGAGTGGGGCAGAATGTGCAGAAGAAATGCGAAAAACGAAAGGAGCTTTTTTTATGAAGAAACTTGGGCTCGGTAAACGGGTGCTGGCGTGCGCTGCCAGTGCTGCGACGTTACTGACCGGAACCACAGCGTTGTCTGGACTGACAACACTGGGAAGCATGGCGGCATCTGCTGCATCTTATGACAACTATGCAAAGTTGCTGCAGTACTCCATGTATTTCTACGACGGCAATATGTGCGGTTCTGACGTTGACACTGCCTCTCAGTTCAGCTGGAGAGGCAGCTGTCACGGCAGCGATGAAGTAGACGGCGGTTTCCACGATGCAGGCGACCACGTAAAGTTTGGTCTGCCGGCTGGCTACACCGCATCTACCCTGGGCTGGGGCTACTATGAATTCAAAGACAGCTATGACGCACTGGGACAGACTGCACACCTGCAGGCGCTGACCAACCGTTTCTGCGATTTCTTCAAGGCAAGCACAAAGCTGAGCGGCGACACCGTAACAAGCTTTTGCTACCAGGTAGGCGTAGGACAGGCTGACCACGACGTCTGGTGTTCTCCGGAATCCCAGAACGATCAGAGCCTGCGTACCGCATACTGGACTTCTGATGATGCCAGCGACATCGCCGCAGAATATGCAGCAGCACTGGCAGTGAACTACATCAACTTCGGCAATGCAGAAGACCTGAAGTATGCAAAGGCACTGTACAATTATTCCATCAAGACCAACAAGGCAAATTGTCCGGAGGCTGCAAACTTCTACAACTCCTATGACTATTATGATGACCAGGCATGGGCTGCAGGCTGGCTGTACCTGGCAACCAACGACAGCACCTACAGCTCGTTCCTGGACAAGTTCATGAACGACACCAATGCTGGTAAGTCTGGTCAGTCCGGATGCAAGTGGGGCGTATACTCCACCATGTGCTGGAATAATGTCAGCCTGGGTGCTGCGATCCTCCAGAGTGAGATCACCGGCAATGCAATGGACTGGGCAAAGGTCACTACATATCTGAACGGCAAATGCACCAGTGAAAGCACCTATTACTGCGAGAGCGACTGGGGCAGCGCACGTTATAACACTGCACTGCAGATGGCAGCACTGGCTACCACGAAGTATTCTGCAAAGAGCGGCATGGATTATTCCAGCTGGTGCAAGGCACAGATGGGCATGATCCTGGGCAACAACCCGAAGAATGTGAATTTCGTTGTCGGCATGGACAGCAATTCTGCAAAGTATCCGCACCACAGAGCTGCATCCGGCTATCAGAGCTTTGACGAAATGAAGGGCAAGACCGACTACAGCAGCAATGGCCACACGCTGGTCGGCGCTCTGGTCGGCGGTCCGGCAGATTCCAACTTCACTTATACCGATTCTGTAAACGACTATCAGGCAAACGAAGTTGCCCTGGACTATAACGCAGGTCTGGTCGGTGCAGCAGCAGGTCTGTACTCCATTTACAAGACTGGTTCTGTAGATTCCAGCATTGAGGGTGTCAGCGGCGGCGCTGTAGTTACCACTGCTACTACAAAGGGAACTACCACAACCACAACTGGAAAGACCACTGCAACCACTAAAAAAACCACAACCACTACTACTACAAAGGCTACTCAGAAGACAACTGTGACAACCACTACTGTACCGGGCGGCAGCGGCAAGACTGCAAACATCAGCACTGGCACACAGACTGGTACTGCAGGCGACAAGCAGGCATATGCAGAATTTGCACCGAACGGCGCAAAGACTGCAACTCTGTATTATACCATTTCCACCAAGGATACCAACTCCAGCGGTGCATTCGGCACATGGACCGGTACCTGGGAACAGGAAGACTTTGAAGTAACTGTCGGCGCAAACGGACAGTGCAAGGTAACCTACAACATCCCGTCCAATGTGGGACAGACCGTAAAGGCAATGGTCTTCTATCCGGACGCAAGCAGCGTCAAGATCGACAAGGTCGTTCTGGATGAGGGCAGCACTCCGGCAACCACTGCATCCAGCACAAAGCAGAACCCGACAACCACTGCTACTACTGTAGCACCGGGCGGAGATGACAAGACTGCAAACATCAGCACCGGCACACAGACCGGTACTGCAGGCGACAAGCAGCTGTATGCAGAATTTGCTCCGAACGGCGCAAAGTCCGCAACCCTGTACTACACCATCTCCACCAAGGATACCAACTCCAGCGGCGCATTCGGTACATGGACCGGTACCTGGGAACAGACCGACTTTGATGTTACCGTTGGTGCAAACGGTCAGTGCACCGCAGATTATGTGATCCCGTCCAATGTCGGACAGACCGTAAAGGCAATGGTATTCTATCCGGATGCAAGCAGCGTTAAGATCGACAAGGTCGTTCTGCACTACGGCGATACCGTAACTACCGGCACAACAAAGGCGCAGCCTTCCAGCGGCGGCAAGTACACCAAGGATGTAAACCAGTCTGTCGTTTATGACGAACTGCCTGCCGGCGATAAGATGCTGGGCTGGAAGTGGGCTGACCTGGGTGTTCCGGCCGGCGAAAAGGTAACCAAGGTTGAGATCAACATCTCCACCAGCAAGAAGCAGATCGGCAAGTGGCAGGGCGCATTCGGCTCTTCCACCAGCGTAGCTCCGGATTACTGGACACAGTCTGACGATATGGAACAGACTATCAGCGGCAAGACCGGCAGCATTGTATGGAACGTAGATTCTGCAACCTCTGAGATCATCCAGACTCAGTACGGCGGCGAGCTGAAGTTCGGCGTTTGGTGGATCGACTGCAACAAGTTCACCATCGACTCCATCACAGTTTACACAGACGCTTACGGCGGCAGCAGCACAACAGTTACCACTTCCAAGACAAGTGCAACTACACAGAAGACAACCGCAACTACTTCCAAGACAACTGCGAAGACAACTTCTACCACAAAGTCCACCACACAGAAGCCCAGCGATCTGCCGTCTGCAAGCATGTACGGCGACGTAAACCTGGACGGTCGTGTAGACATCACAGACGCTGTTATCCTGAACAAGGCAGTTGCAGGCGCAATCTCCCTGAATCCGCAGCAGCAGGCAAATGCAGACTGCTGCACCGATGACGGCGTAGGCGCTAACGATGCGATCGTTCTGCTGAAGTTCCTGGTTTCTCTGGTAAAGACTCTGCCGTCTGCAGACTAAGCCACAGGCGCTGAAACGGCGTAAAAAATTATCGAAATCGTATATTCAAAAGCGGATATCGTCAAAACTTTTGGCGGTATCCGCTTTTCTGTGACAGCATATCCGAAAAAACTGTCGTTACATATGTCATGTTGCACAAAAAGAGAGGAAACTGTTTAGCAAGTTTTACTGAAATTTGAAAATCCGCTTTACAACAAAATTCCCATGTGTTATAATAAATGAAACGAGAAAGATATGCCCTGCGACGGGATACGTGCGTCTTGAAATCCGGTCCCTGCGGTGTGTATCAGCCGGCGAGTTCGGCAGAAGAAATCGTTGCAAAAGGAATATGCGTACCTATATTCCAAAATCTCAAATCATTCATTTTCAAGGAGGATATCTATGCTGAAGAAAAAACTCGGCAAGAAGGCACTTGCCTTTGCTTCCGCTGCAGTGATGGCAGTTTCTGCTACCGCTACAGGTCTGACAGCGCTGTCTATGACTGCGTTTGCAGGCGAGGAGCTGGGCGAAGGTACTTTCGAAAACGGAAAGGGCTTGCCTTGGCACATTTGTGAAAATGCAACTGCTGTCATGAAGTTCGATATCACCGACGGTATCTATGCGATCAAGCTGGAAAATGTCGGCGGTACTTCCAACGGCGGTGAGAGCCGCTGGGACTGCCAGTTCCGTCACAGAAACCTGACCATTGAAAGCGGTCACACCTATCGTATCACCTACAGCGTAAAGCCGTCTAACAGCGGTCACATGTACGCAAAGCTGGGTAATATGTCCAACGACGACCAGGAACTGTGGCACAGCAACGGTGAAGAGCTGAGCATGAGCTACGAAGAAGGTCTGACACAGACACAGCTGGAAGACAAGCTGAAGAGCGCTTCCAAGACCGGCAACAAGGTAGACTACGGTCAGGGCTGGGATGCTTGGTATCACAAGGAATATCCGGCAAACCAGTGGACCACTGTTGCTTATGAATTCACTGCTGACCAGACCGTTGAGGGTACTGCAGAGTGGACCTTCCACATGGGCGGTCAGGGTGCATATGCAACACAGGGCGACTGCTTCCCGAAGGACACCGTTATTCTGTTCGATAACCTGGCACTCATCGATATGACCGATGACAAGACAGACTATAAGGCAGAGGCAGCTTATGAGCCGACCGGCGTTGAAGTAAACCAGGTTGGTTACTATCCGAACGGTAAGAAGGTTGCTACTGTTGTTCTGTCCGACGGCGACACACAGAAGTATGACTATGAGATCAAGGATGCCAGCGGCAAGACCGTTTACAGCGGTACTACTGACGGCAACACCCAGTATGACAAGTCTGGCGCATGGGATTACACCCAGCAGATCGACTTCACCGATTTCACCACAGAGGGCAAGGGCTACACACTGACTGTTGCAGGCAAGACCTCTCTGCCGTTTGATATCGACAAGAACCTGTATGAGAAGTACAACGAAAAGAGCATGCTGACTTATGCCCTGAACTACTTCTATCAGAACCGTGCAATGGATACTGACGACCAGTACATTCCGTCTCCGCAGACTGTAGACGGTAGCAGCAAAACTCTGGGTCGTAAGGATTCCAACCACTGGCCGAACGATACTGCTTACATCGCAGACAAGTGGGTTTACATCTACACTTCCAAGCCGAGCTACAGCCAGTCCATCGACGTATCCGGCGGTTGGTTCGACGCAGGTGACTATGGTAAGTACGTTGTAAACGGCGGTATCTCTCTGTGGACTCTGATGAACATGTATGAGAGATCCAAGATGGTAGGCAAGGCTGACAAGTTCGGCGACGACTCCTCCGTTATGACCATTCCGGAAAACAAAAACGGCATTCCGGATATCCTGGATGAGTGCAAGATCGAACTGGACTTCTTCCTCAAGATGATGCGTGACGACGGCATGGTTTACCACAAGGCTCACGACTATAAGTGGACCGGTCTGGCTGTCGCTCCGTATGACCAGAACGACAACGGCAAGGAAAACAAGGCTCCGATGCGAATCGTTAAGCCGGTTACCTATGCAGCGACCCTGAACGCATCTGCAGCATTTGCACAGGCAGCTCGTCTGTTCAAGGACTATGATGCAGCTTATGCAAAGACCATGGAAGACGCAGCAATCAAGACCTATGCTGCAGCACAGAAGAACTACAAGCCGTTCACAAGCTGGGGCGGCGACACCAAGGGTGAAGGCGGCATCTCCGCTGACATCATGTACGCTCCGCTGGATCAGAACAAGGGCGGTGGCCCGTACGGTGATACCGAGGTCAGCGACGAATTCTACTGGGCAGCTTGCGAACTGTACATCACAACCGGCGACAAGACCTATTATGATGAACTGATGAAGTATGGTACCAACGCTTATGGTACTGACAATGCAAAGGCACTGGAAATCTCCACAACTCTGGTTGGCGGTGAGAACAACGGTTCATTCTCCCTGTTCACATGGGGTACTCTGAACTCCGTTGGTTCTATCTCCCTGTATGTAAACTCTCAGGATATGCTGGATAAGGGTCTGCTGACTCAGGATGAAGTAAACACCCTGAAGGCACAGGTTCTGAAGGCAGCTGACTCCGTTCTGGAAGTACAGAACAAGTCTGCATACGGCATCCCGTATGTAGGTCACAACTATGACACTACTGTATGGAAGTATGACGCAGCAACCGGCAAGGGTGACTCCCAGACTCTGAGCTTGGAGGGCGGTTACGAATGGGGTTCCAACTCCATGGTAATCAACAACTCTATGGCACTGGCACTGGCTTATGACGCATCTAAGGAAGTTAAGTACATCGACGGTGTTACCACTGCAATGGACTACCTGATGGGCCGCAACCCGCTGGAACAGGGCTATGTAACCGGTTACGGTGAACACTCCACAAAGTACCCGCACCACAGATGGTGGTCTGGTCAGCTGAACAGCAACGACTTCCCGTATGCTCCGTACGGCGTTCTGTCCGGCGGCCCGAACTCCAACATGGAAGACCCGATGGTTCAGGGTCAGGGCTACAAGGTAGGTTCTATCGCTCCGATGAAGTGCTACCTGGATAACGTTGAGGCTTGGTCTGTAAACGAGTGCACCATCAACTGGAACTCTCCGCTGTGCTGGGTTGCATCCTTCCTGGATGACGAAGCTCCGAACATCGTTCGTGACTCCAGCGATACAAAGCCGACCACAACAACTGACGGCAAGACTACAACAACTGAGACTACAGCAACCACTGCTACAAGCGACAACGATTCTTCCTCTACTGCATCTACAGATAAGAGCGGCGAATCCACTACTACCACCACAAACGGCGGTTCTGTAACTCCTGGCGACGTTCTGCTTGGCGATACCAACCTGGACGGCCGTGTAGACATCACCGACGCTGTTCTGCTGAACAAGAAGGCTGCAAACGCAGTTGACTTCAACGCACAGC
>OKRY01003310.1_pt1 | contig 11925 bp, 12 predicted proteins | sample 1601121 | NCBI WGS metagenome assembly OKRY01 (sample SAMEA3541546, study PRJEB24748) | human gut metagenome | biome: human gut; feature: human-associated habitat; material: faeces | place: China | collected 2012
TACCGGATATAGAGGTTAAAAAGCTCGCAACAGGTGATAAGTCCATGCAGACATACGGTCTGACACCTTCAAGTCCTGCATCGGGCTTATCTCCCTATTTTTACGATTTTCCTGCATTGCTGGAAAGTAATCCGGCATTGACGGATTTTTATAATTTTCGTCAGCATTCTATGAATGGACAGTTTTCTTTTATTGGGAGTGCAGAACAAAAGACTTATCTGGGATTGGGGCAATATGTCGCGGTAAATGCCGGAATGCGCTGGATTCCTTCTCAAAGATTTTTCGTTGAAGCGGGAGGGACCTTGAGTCGGCAATTCTATTTGGCTTTGCCTATAGCGAGGCAAGATATAGCGGGAATATATACGAGAATGCATTATTCTTTAGCCAGAAATGTCCGGTTAAATGTCTGGGGACAATATTTTATGGGGGGAAATACACCTCCTCCGGTTTACAATCCGTTATTTCCACATACAGGGGTACCAAGACAGGGAGCATATGATAATGATGTTACAATGCTTAAGCTTTGCAAAGAAGCCGGCGTATGTATATCTATTGGAAGTGATGCCCATATTAAAGAGTCAATATGTGATTTTGACAGGGCTTATAAGGTGATTGAGGAAGTAGGTTTCCCGAAGGAGCTGATTGTGAACAGTAATACAGAATTATATGAGTCATATATAGGAAAAAGACAGTAAAATTAATAAAATGTATTTACTGTATGACTTTACTGTGTTAAACTGTACAATATATTATAAATGCAGATTAGCAAAAGTTGAGGGTTAATATGAACGATAAGTTAAAATCAAAAGAAGTTGAGCAATTATTTGAGGCTATATTAAGTCTTAATGATGTTAAAGAGTGCTATGATTTTTTTGAGGATGTATGCACAATTAATGAACTTTTATCTTTAGCTCAGAGATTTGAGGTAGCCAAAATGTTAAGAGAACAGAAGACATATCTTGAGATAGCGGAAAAGACAGGTGCTTCAACAGCTACAATAAGCAGGGTCAACCGTTCGCTTAATTATGGCAATGATGGATATGACAGGGTATTTGAAAGACTTGGTATATTATCAGATAAGCAGTAAAGATGCTGATAAGATTATTATTATAAATTATGATTCCAGGAATAAGTTATTACTATAAGATGAATAATCTCCCTCTTGATATATGGTTTTTAATACTATATAATATGATACAAGTATTTAAAATGTAAAGTGATGTTTCTGTATGCAGAGACATCATTTTGTACTTAATATATTTTATATTTAGATAATTACAGACGGGTTGTGATATATCATAGGAAGTATGTGGCTGTCTAAGTTAATATTGGTTAGGAGTGGAGTATTATGAACAAAGATAATCAGGAATTTGTTAATTCTTTATTGCAAAGGCTGGCGAAGCTTAATTATATTAAACCGGGAGATGTGCCTAATATAGATTTATATATGGATCAGGTCACAACATTTATGGATGAACATTTATCAGATGTCAAAAGGTATGAGGATGATAAAATTCTTACTAAGACTATGATTAACAATTATACTAAGAATGACCTGCTTCCACCGCCGGTAAAGAAAAAATATTCTAAAGAGCATATATATGTTCTTACTTTTATATATTATCTTAAGAATATTCTATCTATAAGCGATATTCAGAAGCTTTTAAATCCATTGACAGACAAATTCTTTAATAAAGAAGAACTTCCAGATCTGGAATATATATATAGTGAAATATACAATATGGAAAAGGCACAGATAGCAAGCCTTTTTAAAGATGTTGTTGAAAGAACGCAGGTTGCAAAGGAAGCATTCTTAGATGTGGAAAATGAGGAGGATAAGGATTTTCTTCAGTTATTCAGCCTTGTGGGACTTTTAAGCTTTGATGTATATATGAAGAAAAATATAATAGAAAGCCTCATAGATGATTATACTAACAAGGCAGATGTATTATCGTCTGGTAAGGGAAATGTCAAAGAAGACAAGAAGGAAGTTGAGAAAAGAACGAAAAATTGATAATATTTTATAAAGATTTCTGACAAGTATTGATAAATTAACGTGACTTTTAATTATCTATATAGTATAATTACCTTATTGGTTCTAAATATAAGGAATCATATAATATTGATTTGATATATGGGAGGATTTTATGGGTATTTTAACAAGATTTAAGGACATTATGAGCGCTAATATTAATGCACTTCTTGATAAGTGTGAAGATCCAGAGAAGATGATTGACCAGTATATGAGAAATCTTGAAAGTGATCTTGGCAAGGTTAAGGCTGAGACAGCATCTGTTATGGCAGAGGAGACAAGAGCTAAGAGAGAACTTGATGAGTGCACAGAGCAGATTAACAAGATGCAGGCATATGCAGAGAAAGCATTAAAGGCTGGTAATGAATCAGATGCCAGATCATTCCTTGAGAAGAAGCAGCAGCTTGCAACAACACAGGCAGCTTTAACACAGGCTTACAATGTGGCAGCAGATAATGCAGCTAAGATGCGTCAGATGCACGATAAGCTTGTTAAGGATATATCTTCACTTGAAGCAAGAAGAACTGCTATTAAGGCTACAGTAAAGGCAGCTAAGGCACAGGAAAGAATTAACAAGGTTGGTTCAAGTGTTGTGGGTGCAAGCAATAGTATGGATGCTTTCAATAAGATGGAAGCTAAGGCTAACAAGATGCTTGATGAAGCTAATGCTATGGCTGAACTTAATGCATCAGCAGAGGATTCTAATATTGATAATCTTGCAGCTAAGTATGATGCTGAGCCAGCTAATACTGCAGTTGATGATGAACTTGCTGCACTTAAGGCACAGATGGGAATTGAATAGAATTAATTGATAATTGGAGGACACCATGGGTTTATTTAAGAGTCAGTTATCTAATGTTGTAGAATGGGAAGAATACAAGGACGATTGTATATTCTGGAAGTGGACTAATAAAGAGATTAAGAAAGGCAGCCGTCTTATAATTCGTCCCGGACAGGATGCAATATTTCTTTACAATGGCAAGATAGAAGGAATATTTAAGGATGAAGGTGAATTCGATATAGAATCACAGATTATTCCATTTCTTTCAACACTTAAAGGCTTTAAATTCGGTTTTAACAGTGGTATGAGAGCAGAGGTTCTCTTTGTTAATACTAAGGAATTTAATGTCAACTGGGGAACTAAGAATCCTATAGCTATTCCAGCAGCTAACCTTCCAGGAGGTATGCCAATAAGAGCATTTGGCAATTTTGCATTTAAGGTAACTGATTATGTATGCTTGATTGATAAAGTTGCAGGCGTTAAGCAGATGTACGTTGTTAATGATGTTAAGGAAAGAGTTGTAGCAGTGTTAGATCAGCTTCTTATGAAGTGGATAACTAAGGAAGGCAAGGATATGTTCAACCTTCAGGCTAATGCTTTTGATATTTCATCAGGAATTAAAGACGACCTTGATATGCAGATGAGCAAGCTTGGAATTGAGATTACAGATTTTAATATAGCAAGCTTCTCTTATCCAGAAGAGATACAGAAGATGCAGAATAAGGCAGCTTCACAGTCTATGGTAGCAGATATGGGAAAGTACAGCCAGGTGGCTATGGCAGATAATATCGGCAAGGGTGGCAATAACATTGCTGGTGATATGATGAGCGTACAGATGGGTATGGCAATTGGACAACAGATGATGAAGAATGTTGATATGAATAATAGTTTAGAATCAGCGGGTACATACAAGTTCTGTCCTAATTGTGGGACACCTGCGAATGGTGCTAAGTTCTGCTCTAACTGTGGAACAAAGTTATCATAAATAGCAGTATAAAAAGCAAAATGCCAGATAACATAATTAAGAATTATATTGTTATGCAATAAGGTTATATATAATGGGTTATATGTGGACTTGAGTCTGCATATAACCCATTTATGTTTCTTTACATATATGCTGCAATAGTTGGAATGGCTGTTAATCTTGGGTTTATGTTCAGCATAGCAGAGACATTTAACGGACTTATGGCTATATTTAATCCTATTGCTGTATTATTGTTGTCAGGCCTTGTAGTTAAGCTTGTAAAAGAGTATTTTAATGGGTGAGGTAACATTAAGGGAAGTAATAAAATGTGCTAAGAAAGGGAGAAGACTATGGATGATAAACATGTAATTAATTGTAATGATGTGCCTGAGATTGATATGACACGACAAGATGGCGGATTGGAACATAAGGCAGGTGTGTATACATATCAGATAAGGAGGAGCTGCCGCACGGATGGAGATTATACATATAACCACGCACCTATGCTTACTGCTTTTAATAACAGGCTTGTGCTTTCATATATAAGCGGTAAGCGTGATGAGCACGGTGCACCTGATGAAATCGTGTATACAACATCTAAAGACGGCTGTGTATGGGATAAGGAAAAGGTACTTTTTCCATATATGTTAGCGGACACAGATGGATATACAGGACCTGATAAAGAACTTCTTCCTAAGAAAGCACCGGCAATAGTGCATTTTAGAATGTGTTTTTATAAGGCTTCCAATGGAAAGCTTATTGCAACAACATTTTATGGCTTCTCACCAGACAGCCACAGAGCCCCTAATAATGGTTATGGTGCAGCACGTCTTGTAAGAGAAGTGTATAAAGATTACACATTGTCAGATATGTATATTATTAAATATAATGAGGCTGGTGGATTTAATGGGGACAACACAATGTTTTATTCACCAGAGGGCAGTAATGAACAGCTTGATATTCCATATTATGTTCATTCTTCGGATAAAGAATTCGTTAAAGCCTGTGATGAACTGTTCTCTAAGAAGCTTATACTTGAGCAGTGGTATGAGGAGGAGATGTATGATAAATCATATAAGACACACGGCAGGGCTGTTTCCCTTTATGAAGATGCCTATGGCAATATAGTAGGGCTTTGCAAGAAAGGTGAGGGGTATCTGTTTGATAAAGAGGGGAATGTTCTTATAGATGAGAAAATACCATCTCTTATAACTAATACTGCTAAAGTATGGGGACAAAAGACACCTGATGGAAATTATATTATATGTTATAATCCAACAACGGATGGTTCTCACAGATGGCCTTTAGCAGTTATGCAAAGTAACGACGGCAGGGAATATTATAATATGAAAGCACTTATTCCAGAGATACCTCCTTATAAATATCAGGGTAATATTAAGAATCTTGGTGCACAATATATGCGTGGAATATGTTCATATAATGGGAATTTTGATAAAAATGTGTGGATAACCTATAGCTGTAATAAAGAAGATATATGGATAAGCAAGCTGACAAAGGATAATAAATATTCAATAATGAAACCTTTATGGTGTGATATTAACTATGAACATAATCCAAAACCATATTCAGACAGGGATAAATTCACCGATTATGATGGTAAATATGAGATTATTGACCGCGATGCGTGTGCAAGAGCAATAATAGAATATTTTCCGCAGAATAAGGATATTATCAGATTACAAGTTGAAGTTGACAGAATGTCGGATGACAATGGCGTGAAAGTTCAGTTTGTTGGAAAAAATAATAAAATTATTCAAGAAGTAGTATGTATCAAAGGGAATACGCCAATTGAGGCAGATAACCGTTCAGGAGATATAAATAGTGTGATAATATACTCTAAAAATATATTGAAATTAAACACTATAGATGATGATGGAAGACATTCCACCCTTCCTGATATGCCAGAGTCTGAAAGAAAAGATTATTATATACAATTTAAAGTATTGATATTTTGATTGTGAAATATGCACCTAGAGATAAAGAAAGGTAGATGATCTTATGATGAAAAAGTTACACCAACAGAATCTTATTATCATATGGTGTTCGGTAGTGTCATTAAGTCTTGTATCTGTATTCGGATATGGGATGACAGCAATGGCACTTAAAGGAAGTATGATAGTTATTGTGTCAGGAATTATTTCAACCATCGGGTATTTCCTCCCAATATCAGATTCTAGAAAAGCATTAATATTAGCACTGCCACCAGCAATAGGAACTTTGTTCTATTCGTGGGTATCAGGAGGAAATTCTATACCTTACATAGCAAATTATGTATTACTTGCAATGACTGCAACATATTTTATTGAGAAAGTAATAATTTCGTTTGCAGTTCCATTTACAATTATTTCGGTTATATTCGGTATTGTTAGTCCACAGACTATAGCAGGTATTGAATATACTGTTGCAGGAGTTGTATCAAGAATTCTATTGTTTGCAATAACTGCGTTGATACTTTATTTTGCAACTAAGAGAGGTGCTTCAGTTGTAAAAAGTACGGAAGAAGCACTTTATATTGTACAGCAGAATGCAAAGCTGGCTAATGACATAACAGATGACCTTAGTGCTACAATTAACACAAGCAAGACAGCAGTTAATGAACTAGCTGCCGGAAGCAGTAATGTTAATCAGGCTGCAAGACAGATGCAGCAGATAGTTGAAGAAGCTGCAAAGTCAACAGTAAATGTTATGGAAAAGGTTAATGCGGCAACAGAGGAAGTTAGAAATAATTATGAATTGGCTGGACAGCTTGATAATGGATTTAATAATGTTAAAGAAGCTGTACAAAAAGGTAATGAGGCCGTTGAAGAAGCTAAGAGTACAATCGCTTCTGTTAAGAGTACAGTAGGAGCAGCACATAAGACTACAAGTGAGCTTCTTACACAGATGAAGAAGATTACAGACATTCTTGGTGAGATTAACTCAATTGCGGCACAGACTAATCTGTTATCACTCAATGCTTCAATTGAGGCAGCAAGAGCAGGTGAACACGGAAAAGGCTTTGCTGTTGTTGCGGATGAAATCCGTGCATTATCAGAAGAGAGTGCAAAGTCCGCTGGGAATATACAGAGTATACTTAAGTGGCTTACTGATACTACCAGGCAGGTTGATGATGAGATTACACAAGGTACCAATGCGGCGGCGGAGAGTGTTGATACTATTGATGGACTTCTTGAATACTTTAAGAATATCAATAACGCCACAGAGCAGGCAAGTGATATTGTTAAAGAAGAGTATAGCATTATTGATAATATAAAGCAGAGTTTTGGAACTATACAGGAAGAAATGCAGACTTTGGTTGCAACATCAGAGGAAAATTCAGCAACAATAGAAGATATATCACAAACTATTGTTGCACAGAATAATTCGATTGGTAATATTCTTAGTGATATTGAGAATATTTCACAAGTATCAGAAAAACTTGAGAAGCATTTTGAAATATAATATCGGGGTAACTTAATAAGGAAATTGTATTGAATTAATATAAATAGGGTTGAGACAACCATATTGAATAAAAGGCGTTTTATAGTACTGTGTAAGTGACAGCTATAAAACGCCTTGTCGATTATTATAATAAATGTATTACAAATTATTGCCAGATATATACAGTGTTGTATGAATATAATTATATTTATTTAACTACAGGAAGTCCTGCGTAATCAAGGAATTTCTGTAATTCGATATCCCAGAATTTCCATTCGTGTCCAAGTCCTTCAAGTTCATCATAGGTGTAATTGTAGAAATCATTATGTTCAAGGAAATAATCTCTTACAATATGGTTCATGTCAAGCCAGGGATCGAGACTTCCACAGGCGTGATATATATCAGGGGCAAGTGCCTTCTTATTATCAGCTATAAGCTTATCCGCAAGATATGTAAGGCAGTAATCTGTATTGTGGATATCTTTGTCACCGAATAATAATATGCGGTTTTTGGCTTTAGTACTGTTATCATTAACAAATACAGAATCGGCTTTATCACCAGCAGAAAAAGCACCAACCTTTGAGAAAGTTGAAGGATATTTGAGGGCTGAATGTAAACAGCCATAGCCTCCGTTGGAAAATCCAGACACATAATTATATTTTCTGTCATCAGAGATACACGCAAACATATTATGTATAGTAGATGGCAGTTCTTTGGCAACAAAGCTTTCGTACCTGTCGCCTATATTCATATTGACAAAGCAGGATTCAAATACTTCTGGCAGAACAGCCGCAAAATGGCGTTCGTTAACAGTATCCACCAAAGAAGTGTGATAGAGCCATTCCGTATGGTCACCACTTCCGCCGTGGTAAAGCCATACGCAGGGAAGCTTTTCATCATCGTTAATCTTATCAGGAAGAACGACGGTTACATCAATAGTTCTCCTTAACATCATAGAGAATAAGTTAATATTAATTACCGACATAATGACCTCCATTCTGCACCTTTTGCATCGTATATATAATCAATTGTGTTTTTAATACATCTGTCCCAGTATTCCCAGTTGTGAGCACCATCTGTTTCGTAATAAGACGTGTTAATTCCGGCGGCTGCAAGAGCATTATTAAATTCACAGCTCATATGTATTCTTGGGTCTTGCAATCCGCAGGTTATTATAAATCTGGTATCGTTATATTGAGTGTCAGAAGCCTTAAGCTTTTCGTTCTCCTTAGCATAGGTGTCAATAAGGCTGTATAAATCCAGCTTGTTATTGATAAGGTCATCACGGCTTCCAAATACAGGGAACATATCGATTCCCTGAGGATTATCGTAGCGTTCAAGTATATTAAGAAGACCTGAATATGAAAATGCTGTGTTGTACATAGAGGGGTTATTAAGTGCTGCATAAAATGCACCATATCCGCCCATTGACATACCGGCAATATAGCGGTCTTTAGGGTCGCGGCTTATGTTAAACCACTGTTCACACTGTGTTATAAGTTCCTTTACAGCATAAGTATAATAGTCCTTGCCGTGAATATTATTGATATAGAAACGGTTATTGCCAGATGGCATAACTACAGCAATATCAGTAGTATTTACATAATCTGCAATACGGGTGTTAAGTACCCAGCTTGAGTGGTCACCGCCTGCACCATGCAAAAGATACAGGACTTTATAATTCCCTCTTCCCTGAGGTATAAGGACATCAAGCATAATAGGCATATTGAGGGCAGAAGATTTGTAATTAATAGTTAAGTGAGCCATAATAATCTCCATTTCCGTGCACATTTTTGCACATATAAAGTTTGTGGCTGTGCACGTTTTTTGTGATAACAATTTTATGTCATATGTGCACAGGCACTAATCTTAAGGGTTAAAATATGTTTTTACGCTGATAAGCAGCAGTCATTAATTATTCTTTAAAGTACTCAGCATAATTATCTTTTATAGAATTAATATTCTCAGTATATCTGTTTAAGTGGCGTTTGGATATTTCACGGGCTTTATCAGTCTCCCTGTTCTCAATGGCAGCCACAAGTTCCTCATGGTCTGATAAAATATGGCCAACAGATATACATCTGAAACTAAGAATAGTAGTTCTGTCAAAATGTGGTGAGATATTATTCACTAATTCATACCAGTAATTCTTATTGCACATTTTATATAATGATTTGTGGAATTCTTTATCCAGCTGGAATATCTTTTCTTCGTCATTACGTTTCATATACATCTGCCATAAAGCGACATTTTCCCAGAGCATATTAATCTGCTCTTTGTTAAGAGTAGTACAGGCAAGAGCTGCAAGCTCGGCTTCCAGCACGCTTCTTAATTCCCTTACTTCCTCGACAATATTGGCATCAATCAATGATACATAAGCACCAATCTTAGGCTTGATTTCAATAAGACGTGTCTGTGAAAGTTCAAGCTCTGCCTCACGTATAGGGTTCTTGCTGACATTAAGAAGTTCGCTTATCTCGTCAGAGTCAAGCTGCTGTCCCGGTGTAAGATTGATGTGGACAATGTTATATACAAGTTGTCTTACAACATAATCTTTAGCAGATTCTTTAGGGAGTCTTTCATCAATTTTAAACATAGATGTAATTCCTTTCTTAAATCGTGATATATCTAAACGTGTTAAATATACGCGTTGATTTATGAATAGAGTATAGCATATATATTTCAAGATATTAAGCATTTTTAGGTATAAAACCTGTTACAAATATGTATTTCTTATCTGGTGCCTTGCCGATAATTCTAACAGCTTTTGTTGATACTTTGTCTTTAATTGTGTTATTTATATTGCTATAATACTACTATTGGATTTATAATTAAATTATATTAGCAGGATTTTAACAGACTTTCAAGGTTGAATATTCATAATAAATATAATATATATAAGTGTAAATAGCAGGGAAGGATACAGATGATATATACAGTTAAGGATATTGAAGAACCAGATTTTGGCTGTGAGGGTCTTATGGACGGACAGCAGGTTATTGATAAGGTTACACTTATAGATGAGAAGGGAAATCTTCTATATATAGAAGCGGCAGATATGTATCTTTATGATAAGGGTATAGATGTCGGCGATAAAGTAATTATACAGGACAATCTGTTAGTTAAGGCTGGGCAGGAATAATAAAATAATACATAGAAAAGAGGAATATTATGGTTAAGGTTACATTAGGAAGTACAGGAATAACAGTTAATAAAAATGGATTTGGCGCACTGCCAATCCAGAGAATTAGCAGCGAGGCATCTGCCCATTTGTTAAGAAAGGCATATGAGGCGGGGATAGATTTTTATGATACAGCAAGATTTTATACAGACAGCGAAGAAAAGATTGGTGAAGCTCTGTCAGATGTAAGAGATAATATTTACATTGCAACAAAGACAGCGGCACAGAATTCAGAGGATTTCTGGAAGGATCTTACAACAAGCCTTAATAATTTAAAGACAGATTATATTGATATTTATCAGTTCCACAACCCATCATTCTGTCCAAAGCCGGGTGATGGAACAGGACTTTATGAGGCTATGCTTGAGGCAAAAGCACAGGGAAAGATAAGACATATAGGAATTACCAATCACAGACTTAATGTTGCAATGGAAGCACTTGAGTCAGGACTTTATGAAACATTACAGTTTCCATTTAACTATCTTGCAACAGAAAAAGAGCATAAGCTTGTTGAAGTCTGTCGTGAGAAAAATATCGGATTTATAGCAATGAAAGCACTTTCTGGAGGACTGATAACTAATTCCAAGGTTGCATATGCTTATCAGGCACAATACGATAATGTTCTTCCAATATGGGGTGTCCAGAGGGAAACAGAATTAGATGAGTTCATAAGTTACATAGATAACCCTCCAGTTCTTGATGAAGAGATTAAAGCGGTAATTGAAAATGATAAGAAAGAGCTTGCTGGCAACTTTTGCAGGGGATGTGGATATTGTATGCCAACGTGTCCAGCACATATAGAGATTAATAATTGTGCAAGAATGTCACTGCTTCTTAGACGTTCGCCATCAGAGCTTCAGCTTACTAAGGAAGTACAGGCTAAGATGAAGAAGATAGAAGATTGTATACATTGTGGAGCGTGCAGTGCACATTGTCCATACGGACTTGATACACCTAAGCTGCTGGAGGATAATTATAAGGATTATAAGGAAGTGCTGGCAGGAAAGCCATTATAATAAGAGTAAAAGAAGACGAAAGAGAAGAACTTAAGAAAATGCTGTGTTACTAAATAGTAAATGAATTTAATCAATAAAAATAAAGTAAAGCAAATAGAAAAAGGAAAGAGGCTGTCATATCAGATATTGTTCATATAATATATAAACTGTAAGTAATGACTAACAGATATATTGTATGGATTATGCCTGATATGACAGCCTCTTTTCTTGTATGTCCGCTATCAGTAAGTATACTCGTGGCGAGGACAATAATAAAATGACTGTAACTGGCTCTTATTATTGTAAGTAACAGTATAGCAGTCAGCAGGTGCATTGTTGTAAGCTTCAAAAGCAATCTTCATATTCATTGTCTGGCTATGAGGCTTTTCACCGCTTTTATGTTCAGCACTTGTATTATCGCGTCCTATACCTTTAAGATTACTGATGGTCTGGACAGGGTACACTTTTGAATTGCTAATAACTCCATTTGCTGCAATAATCCCTCCTTGGACCTTATTTCAAAATGTTACT
>OKRY01003311.1_pt1 | contig 11924 bp, 12 predicted proteins | sample 1601121 | NCBI WGS metagenome assembly OKRY01 (sample SAMEA3541546, study PRJEB24748) | human gut metagenome | biome: human gut; feature: human-associated habitat; material: faeces | place: China | collected 2012
GAAGGACAAGATGCACCACTTCCCGAACCAGCTTTCCGGCGGACAGCAGCAGCGCTGGTCTAAGACCTGCAGGCTTACCTGAATTGCAAGTTTTTCTTCTGGAACATAAAAATCAATTTCAACGTTTTTTTCAAAATAAAATACATTTTCCCGTCCATAACGTCGAATCAGTTCTATTGCGACCAGGTTTTCCAACTGCGCTGAACTGCAATCCATAAGCATAAGCCCTAACAAGCCGGTATCCATAAAATAATATTTTGGCGAAGTCTCTTTTTCCACCAGCTTTGCCGCATAATTTTGCAATGTGAACAACATATAAGAGTCCATCATATAACCGACATAATTAATCACTGTCTGCTTTCCGAGTACTGCTCCTGCACTCTTTAAGATGTTGCTCAGCCTGTTAAAGGACAATGGTTTTGTAACTGATTCCGCAATCTTCTTCAAAATCAATCTTACTGCAAAATCATTAGTTATTTTATTTCTGGTTATAATATCTCCAAGATAAATGGTCTGGTAAATGCTATTTAAATATTCCCGCTTGTTTCTGATATCGACCAATTCCGGAAAAGCACCGTATTTTACATACTGATCACACATTCCAACTACTTCTGCCCTATCTTTTGTGCTGAGCACTTCCAGATAATTTTTATCCTTCCCCTGTGCAGCCAGATATTCCGGGAACGAATATGGATATATATCTACTATCATAAATCTACCGCCAAGTGTAGATGCAATTTCACTGCTTAGCATCTTGCTGTTGCTTCCAGTAATATGAATTCTATATTTCATGTCTGCTATCCGGCGGACAAACTTTTCCCAGCCTTCCACGTTTTGAATCTCATCCAAAAAAAGATATGGTTTATTGTCCGCGCCAGACATTTCGAGTCCGATTTCCAGGATCAGGTTCAGATCGTCTGCTGACAGTTCCAAAAGTCTTTCATCTTCAAAATTTACATAAACGATCTGTTTGAGAGGAATTCCATTTTCCTGCAAATGCTTAATCTGCTGATACATCATATAGGATTTTCCAGTTCTTCTAATTCCAACAAAGCAATAATTTACATTGTCTTCCAATGGATAGTCTCTCTTTATCATTGGATTATTTAAATAAGTTTCCTTTTGGTCAATCATAATCTGCTTTAAATAATCTCTGTTCATACGGCACTCCTTTCTGTCTGTAAGACAATTTTGCCATTATTTTGTTCTGTGTATAAGACAATATTAATATATTTTTGTTCTGTGTGCAAGACAATATTGATATATTTCTGTTCTGTACGCAAGACAAAATGGTTTCATGAAAATTCTCATGAAACCATTTCTATTCTTTCAATTATATATTTTGTCCTGATGATCCGGTTATTATCCAAAATAGAACATCTATCACACAATCTTCGGCAGATACTCTGCCAGATACTCCGCAAAAATCCTGTGGCTGTCAAGGCTTAAGTGCATCCAGTCATAAGGATACATCTCAATGCCCGGTATGGAACCGGCATCTATAAAATGACATCCTAACCGTTCTGCAACATCCTTAAATTCTTTGGCTAGATTTTCAATTTTCTACTACATACTAGTTTCCAAACTGTTGTTGATCCATATTCAATGCATAATCCGGGTGGATTGGCGGTGGGGCTACCAGCAGAATATTCGGTTTATTACGCCATGCAGCATGCGTGTCGATCGCTTTCTGTGTCAGGCGCTCCAGACCTTTTCCGATAATAAATCCATTTGCATTAAACCGGTCTTTTGTATCATTGGTGCCAAGCATGATGATGACCAGATCTAATGGCTCATGTGTCATCATACACGGATAAATTGCATTCAATCCGCTCAACCCTTCAAAAACAGGATCCTCAAAAGACGTGGTCCGTCCACTTAAGCCCTCCTCGATCACATAATAATCATCGCCTAACTTTCTCTGTAAAAGTTTTGGCCAACGTTCCTCTACTGTGAAACGTCCTCCGGTTTTGGAATTATATCCATGAGTGTTGGAATCTCCAAAACATAATATATTTTTCTGATCCATTGTCTCATCCTCCCTGTGCTGTCATCTAAAAAATCTTTTTCCAAACAGATATATTGTACACGATCATCTTACTGCGCAAGTAACTTTTCCGCAAGGCTGACCGCTCCCATCATGCCCGCCGTGTTTGCAAGCTTTGCTGGAACGATCTCCACGATTCGAAGTCCCGGTGCGATCTGCGCTTTTACCTTCCGGTTCACCTCCGAAAGCACATACTCCTGCGCCATGATGCCTCCTCCAAGAATGATCCTGGATGGATTGAAAATACAGCATAGCGTTACAAGACCTGTGCAGATATCGTCGATCCACGCATCAATCTGCTCTTTGATCTCCGGTCTGTCCTTTGCCGCAAATATTTTTTTGCCGTTATCCAGAGATCCATCGACTTTTTTTACACGTCTGACCAGTCCAGTCGTGGAAGCGCACCGCTCATAGCAGCCCTCCAGACTGTCCGTTCCCGCCTTTTCTTCCGGGTGGATCACCATTCCGCCAAAGCTTCCGGCAGAAAAAGAAGCCCCCGGGTAAACGTTTCCGTTCATCACAATACTTCCGCCGACACCGGTTCCATAGGTCAGACATAAAAAATCATCGCATCCAGCACCTGCTCCCATGCGGAGTTCGCCAAGAGCCGCCGCATTGACGTCATTCTCCACTGCGGCAGGCACATGAAATTCCTCTTCCATGATCTGTTTTACCGGCATGCCTGTGTATCCCGGAATATTGCTGTTCGCATAAAAAATGCTTCCATCCTCCGTATTCACTTCCCCGGCAGTGCTGATTCCGATCGCTTCAAAATCGTGATAGGAATGGATCAGTCCTTTGACACGCTCCATCAGTGCCGCTCCGCCTTCCGATGCGCACGTCTCTGTCTCACGCAGCTCCACGAATGTCTCTCCGTTCCAGAGACCGGACTTGATCATTGTTCCCCCGATATCCACAGCCACAATTCTCATAATTTCTCCTTTTTTATTTTTCGATCGCTGCCACGAATCTTGCCGTGATCTCCGCCGGTCTTGTGATCGCACCACCGACTACCAGCGCAAAAGCTCCTGCCTCCAGTGCCTTCTTTGCCTGCTCCGGATAGTGGATATGTCCCTCTGCGATGATCTTTGCCGGGCATTTTTCGGAAAGTTCATGGATGAAATCAAAATCGATGTCATCACAGCCCTGTGTCTCCGGTGTATATCCACGCATGGTCGTGCCGACAAAATCGGCTCCGGCATTGGCACATGCGATTCCTTCCTCGATGGTTGCACAGTCTGCCATCACAAGCTGCTCCGGATATTTTGCCTTGATTGCCTCGATAAACTGTGCTGCCGTGCTTCCATCTGGTCTTAATGCGCTTGTTCCCTGTACCGCAAGGATATCCACACCGCATGCCACCAGCTCATCCACTTCTTTCATGGTAACCGTGATGTACATCGGTGTTCCCTCATAGTCTTTTTTAATGATACCGATAACCGGAAGGTCTACTGCTTCCTTGATCTGTGTGATGTCACGTACTGTGTTTGCACGGATTCCGACTGCTCCGGACTGTGCTGCAGCCTTTGCCATCAAAGGCATGATGCCGCCCTCTTTTGTATACAAAGGCTCATGCTCCAATGCCTGGCAGGAAACAATCAATCCGCCTTTTATCTGATCAAATAATGCCTGTTTATCCATTTTATTTTCCTCCTGCAATTACATCTCAATTTTAATAACTGCTTTTCTCACATGTGTGTGTGATCCGTTTTTGCAGCTTGGTTTGTGAAATTCTTCCGGCAGGAATAAAGCAAAGCTTCCGTCCCCCAGCGTTCCGCCACATCTGCTTCTGCCTGCTGCAAGTCCGCAGTCCGAAGCTTCCTGAAATGTATCTGTAAATTCTGCCTTGTCTGTCCACTCCCAGTATTCACTTCCACTGATATCGATCTGCAGATCTGCATAACGTTTATGATATTCATACTCCGCACCTTCTGCCTCCCGAAGGTCTGCCTCCATGACATTGACAAAAACCCGTTCTCCGTCAATCACCGTTTTTCCGTCTGGAAGTGCAGTCAGATCACATTTTTTCAAAAAATCAATGACGGTATCCATATTTTTATGTAAACCACGATACTGTTCCAGATTCTGTAAGCTGTCTGTAACCATTTTGTATCTCCTCCCGAAATTGTCCTGTAAATCTTATTCTCAATTTTAAATCCGTACATTGGCAGCTGCATCATTTTTTCTGCAGATACAGAAATAAGCCGAAGCAGTGCGTACACCCCGGCATATTTCTGTATGTATTTCTCTTATTATAATTCTTTGATCGCTGCCTCGATCATCTTCTGAGCCTCAACAACAACAGCCTCATCTTCCGGTGCTAAAGGTGCAAGCGGCAATCTGACGCTTCCAAGTTCTAAGCCATACATTCTGTGTAAAATCTCTTTCATGACTGCGTAAAGATTTCCTTTTGCCTCGCACATCTTGTAGATGATCGCATCTGCTTTGTACTGGATCTTCATTGCCTCTGCAATATTATTCTCGCGGATGAGCTGATCCATTTTTACAAATAATTCCGGCATAACTGCATATGTTCCACCGATTCCTCCGTCTGCACCGATCGCACGTCCGGATACGAACTGTTCGTCCGGTCCGTTGAATACAACAAATCCATTCTCGCCACGTTCTTTGATACCTTCTGCCTTAAACATCTGGATATCCTGCGTCGGCATGGAAGAGTTCTTCACTGCGATCACATTCGGATTCTTCAGCATTTCTTTTAACAGGTTCATGGATAATGCTGTTCCTGCAAGCTGCGGAATATTGTAAATAACAAAATCAAGATCCGGCGCTGCTGCACTCATTGCATTCCAGTATTCTGCGATTGCATACTCTGGCAAATGGAAATAAATTGGTGGAATCGAAGCGATCGCATCTGCTCCAACGCTCTGTGCATGTGCTGCAAGCTCCACGCTGTCTGCGGTATTATTGCATCCTACATGTGCAATGACAGTCAGTTTTCCTTTTGCTTCTTCCATGACTGCTTCCAGCACTTTTTTCCGCTCGTCCACATGCTGGTAAATACATTCACCTGATGAACCGCCAACATACACACCCTTTACTCCTTTTGAGATCAGGTGGCGTGTCAATGCTTTGACACCTTCTGTTGAAATTTCTCCTTTTTCGTCATAGCATGCATAAAATGCCGGAATGACTCCCTGATATTTTGTAATATCTTTCATTTTATCTTCACTCCTCTGTTAGATTTTTGTCCTATTTTTTATACCGCCCTTCTTAAACAAGAAGGATAGTTTGTCAGCCTTTTACAGCTCCCATTGTAATTCCTTTTGTAAAGTATTTCTGGAATAACAGGAACACGATGATGATCGGCAGGGCTGCCAGTGCCGCACCAGCCATGATCAGACCGAAATCTGTGGCATTTTCAGCCTGCAACTTGGCAATACCAAGGGAGATCGTCAGGTTGCTTGTGCTTGATAACATGATCAACTGCATGAAGTAATCATTCCAGCTGTTGATGAATGTAAAAATCGCCAGTGCTCCGATACCCGGTTTGATCATCGGTACTACAATCTGTAAAAATGTCTTTGCCTCACTCGCTCCATCGATCTGCGCTGCCTCCAGCATTTCAGAAGGCACACCCTCCGAGAACTGTTTCATCAGGAACACACCAAACGGCCATCCTACGATTGGGAAGATAACCGCCCAGATCGTATTATATAAATTCAGGCTTGACATCTCACGAAGTAATGGGATCAAAATAACCTGTTTTGGTAATGCCATTGCGCATACGATCAATGTGAAAAGTAACTGTCGTCCCACAAATCTCTTCTTTGCAAGCGCATATCCTGCCATGGATGCTGTGATACAGGTAAGGATCATGGACATGATCGCCATGAATACGGTATTGATCAGCCAGCGGACTGCAGCCGGCACCGTCGGTCCTGTCAGTGTCAGTTTCAAATCCCTGCTTCCTGTGATCAGGCTGCTAAATGGAATATTAAACTGGAACAGCGGTGCGGTCTGACGGCTGAATAACTTCTGATAGTTCGCCAGTGTCCACTCTTTTGGCCACCAGATCGGTGTTGTGGAGTTGATCGCTGCGTTTGTCTTAAAGGAACCTGTGATAATCCAATATAATGGGAAGGTAAATAATATTGCCAGTATCACAATTACAACAATGCTGATGATCTTGTATGCAGAAGGATGTTTTGTACTATTTTTGTTTTCCATATCTGTAACCCTCCTCCTAATCATTCGAATTTCCAAGTTTAAACTGGATTGCGGACAGGATTGCGATCATAATTGCAAGGACAACGCCCATTGCATCGCCGTATCCGTAACGGTACAGTTTAAATGCGGAATAATAGATGTAATACATGATCGTGTCTGTACTGTGGTTTGGTCCACCGGATGTCAGCAGCTGGATCAGTGCAAAACACTGGAAACTGTTGATCGTTGTAATAACAACAATATATAATGTGGTCGGCATAATCTGTGGCCACTTGATCTTCCAGAAAGCCTGAAGGCTTGTAGCTCCATCTACATTTGCCGCTTCCACCAAGGATGCATCCACATTACCAAGTGCAGATACATAAAGTACGATTGGCTGGCCAACGGAAGTTGTAAGCAAAATCAGTATGATACATGCAAGTGCATAACGCTCATCACCCAGCCAGTTGATGTTCTGGTCGATGATGCCTGTCTTTGTACCAAGGTAATTGAAAATTCCATAGTAATTGTTAAACATCCACTTCCATACAACGGTAACTGCTACGGAACCAGTTACAACCGGAAGATAAAATATAATTCTGAATAAGGAGGTTGCCCATCCTTTCAGATCTACGATCACGGAAGATACCCATAAGGAAAAAACACATGTGATCGGAACGGAAACCACTACGATAATAAGAGTGTTCTTCAACGCCCCAAGGAAAACTTTATCCTGAAATAATTCTTTATAGTTTGCAAGTCCAACAAAAACATCCGCAGAGTTCATTGTTGAATCAAAAAAACTGGTCCACACACATAATACAGGCTCTGTAATGTCAGCCACAAAGTCAGACCACGACAATTTTGCAATGGAATCATCGGTATTGTACATTGCGGCATCACAGATTCGATTGACCATCTGAATGGTCGCAATGAACGTGTTGTATTTCAAAGTGCCTCTGAAAAGTCTGAACTCCACAGTGTGATAGTTGCAGAGATTGACTGCAGCATATCGACCGTTGCCGCCCTTTTTCGCCTTGTCCATGATAGCTTTCGGGGTATGCTCGTAACCATAGCGAGCCGCCCAACGGTTCATGGCATATTCGGAACGGCGAGAAAATTTCAACAACTCATTCCAGTGATGCTCCACAAAGTACAGGATTCTGGAGATCACCTCGTCCTGTTCTTCCTGGTTGTCGGAAAAGGCGTTGCGGTTCACATGAAGATGCAAACCGCAGGTTGAAGTCTGATGCGAACGGTAGCCTTGATGAATGGCATGGTGCATGATATCTTCCCAAGGAAATTCGTTGATGTGATAGTCTATGGTGCAGGGGTGCGAAACCAGCTCCATACCATCGTCCAGCGAACCGTCTGTTTTGATGTAAAGCAGGTCTGCATGGGTGTTGGCAATGTCCAGCAGTTCTTCCGCAAAGTCGTCATCTCTGCCTGCTCCGTCAATTTCCAGTTCAATGCCAAAGTAACGGTTGCCTTCGCCGTAGAAAATGGGATTCGGCTTGTAGCCGTACTCGTGGATCAAGTTGCTTTCTTCACGTTCATCCTCGTAGCAGTCACGGCAGTATGTCTCACCGTCCAGATAGTAGGCATCGTCCTCATGTAGTAACGCATCACAGCAGCTGCATCTGGTGTAGTTGTGATGGTAGCAATGACTGCACAGCGTAATATCGTTATCGCCATAGACATCCTCATCCCAGATGCGTTCGCCGCAGCATTCACAGGTGGTAGTGTGATTCTCCAAGCAGTCGGAACAAATGATCTGACCGTTCCACTCGGTGTAGTCGTTATCGTCAATAAGGCATCCGCAGCACTCGCAATACAAAGTCTCTTCAGTTGTTTTTACTTCTTCACTCATTTGAAATTCCTCCGTAAAATAAAAATAGCCCTACCGAATTGAATTGGTAGGGCTTTGTGTTTGGGGTTAATATTCTTCTGCTAAAAGCATGGTGGAATGGTCGGTGTCGTCAATGACATAAACCTTTTGATTGACTGGATTGTCAAGGTCAATCATATATTCCTTGCTGTATTCCGGCTGCTCGGAAAAGTGGTGGATGTGCTGTTTTCCGTTAGCTACATCAAGCTTGAACACCTGGAAATAGTCCCGTTCTTCTGGTAACTGGTCGATGCAGTTCCATAAGAATAGCTGTAACTCCACTGGTAGTTCTGCTTGCACACCTCTGGTCAAAAATCGCTTGTTCTGGAACATTCGTATACCTCCTTTCGCTGATTTGTTATGTCCCTATGCTCCGCCCGAAGGCGGTTTTTCTATGCGGTCGACATGATCGTATCATCAGTACCTGGCACAGATTCACTGTAATGATATACAACTGAAAAATGAGAATATGACAAATTTCCTTGAAAGAGCAGGTGGTTTATGGTATAATGATGACAGATTGAAAGTATCGGAGGAAGAACGATGAGTGCAGAGAAACCACATATAATAATTACCGATTCAAATGATTAAAAAGCAATTAGAGTTTCAAGAGTTTCGATCTTTGTAGCGTTTATAATAACATCAGAAAAGCTTCGTTTGTAAACCAATACTGAAAAAACAAGAAAGTTTTCCGGATTCAGCTTGCTATGCGAAAATTTATTTGCAATATCAATCAAATTGCATAGAACTGTTCTTTGTACGTTTAATATAGAACACTTCTTTTTATATTGATCTTGTTGATTTTTGAAAAAAATATGTTATAATTTATGTATCTTAATAATAGAAAGGGTGTCATATCATTGAATTTTCAAAACCAACTTAACATTGTGGGTGCACCACTTATTAAAATTAAAAGCACTGAGATAATCAAAGATTTACAAAAAAACGGTACGATATATATGAACAAACTAGGTTACTATCGAGATTTTGAAAAAAAGTATGGTAACACTGTCATTGGTGACAGTGATGAAGGGAAAATTCATGTTCATTCAGCGAATATTACTATTACTGAAACGGGAGAAACACATCAACTTAATGATACAGCTATAGATTGCAGTGTAAATGATTGTTTTGCCTACTGTATGTTTTTTATCAATCCTAACAATGGTGATTTTCTATTCTCTGAGCAGCAAAAACAAGAATTACTTTCATTTGGAGAATCTGCTCTTATAGTTTGGAACCAGCCGGAGTTTATTAAACGCATTGTCAATTGTGCCAAAGATCTTAATCTGGAATTATTCCATAAATCGGTGAGATATTATTCACCAAATATTGATTGTGCCAATCTTTGGATATCGTTAATGGATGAAATACATAACATTGCTTTTTGGAAACGGGACTTATACAATTACCAACAAGAATACAGATTTCTAATTAAGAGTGACGAAATTAAAAAAGATCACTATATTTTAAACATCGGTGATATTTCTGATATTTCTGAAATAATTGATACAGAAAAATTATTGTCATGCGGTTTTAAAAAGCTCTAATGATACGATGTTTTAGAAAATTTGAAATAATAGCTAACCATAAAAGCCTAATATCAATACAATTCGATGGTTCATATGTAGAAGAACGTAAAAACACTAATATAAGATTATCCGACTTGGTCAAAACAATGGTTTTCCCAATTATTGCTTTTGTTGCAGGTGTGATAGGGAGATAGTGCAAAACTAGATGAAGTGTTTGCAATTGTATTTATATTGCCACTTATGGTAGTATTTCTTACATTGCTTACTAAAAGAATTCTGATTTTTACGAGTTTTTTTAAAGCACATCTATTAACCAAATAAACACTCTTACGCTATTACTGGGATATTTTATTTAATATATTTTAATTTATTTCTTTAGGAGGACGTAAATTATGAAACTATATATTATTGGAAATGGTTTTGATAGGCATCATAATTTGAGAACTGGTTACCTCGATTATAGACACTATTTAGATGAGCATCATCATGGCGTTTTATCTGAATTTGAAGATTTTTCGTATCTTTCTATGTATGGAAACAAAATTAATGACTTGTGGTCTGATTTAGAAGAAGCACTGACACTTGATTATATGGAATGCATTGACAATGTCGTTCGAGACAATTATCCAGATCTTAATAATGATAGCGATGATAGATGGTATGAAATCGAAAGTGAACTTGAAACACAAATACGTTTCATATATAAGTTTACTGGTGAGTATTTATATGAATGGTTATCATCTATTGACTTTTCAAACTGCACTCATGATTTACCATTGAACTCCGATGACCTCTATGTAACATTTAACTACACTACAACTCTTGAAAAAATATACAATATCCCAAGGTCTCACATTTTACATATTCACGGCTGCATTGATAAAGTAGATTCAAGTGTTTTTTTTGGTGATAATTTTTATAACCCGGCTAGATCTATGTACGAGGCTGAAGTTACAACGCCCATACCTTTATATCCATATAATCACGAAAATGTTCATTCTGAAATACAATTTGGCTCTACTAATAACAACTCACAATTGATAAAAAATGACCTTGAACGTCAATATGGTAACGATGATTTTTATGGAGCATCAATTGAACTCGGTGTAAATAAAATTGTTGAATATTGTAATGCGTCTTCAAAGAATTTAAAACAAAATTATCCTACGCTCAACAATTTCATTTCTAACCAGCACATAGATGAAATCATAATAATGGGCCATTCATATGAAGGAATTGATTCTGATTATTATAGGGATATTCTAATTCCAAATTTTAAAAATCTTCTTTGGAACATATACATTCATCCACCAGGAGATATAGAAAAAGTCAATACATTTATTTCAAGATACAATTTGCAAAACTTTAAGCTTATTGAATGGTAATTTTTGCAAAGTCTTTATTGACAGTGAACTTATGCTGATGAAAGAACGCATCTTGAAGGACTATTTTCTTCAAGAAATCACAGAAATTTAGATCGTAAACGGCATTCTCACTCTACTTGCTAAGCATGAATAACCTAGTTGCCCAAACGGACAAAAAAGTCTACGATCGTCTGTGATTTAACCGGTAGGTAAACCATATCAATCTTGTTGTAATCAAATATAGTGATATGGTGACTTCTGAAATACACAAACGTATCGACATCCATAGCAAAAAGAAATATTTCATGGACATGCTAATCATTCTGTTTAACAGTTGTGGCAGCGGATTTTTTGATTGTGTGGATAAAATTACCGAATGAAATCAGATGTAATGGTTCGGACAGATGATGGATTGATGCTTTCTAGAAGGGTGAATCTGGAAAATTGTATTGTTACATGCTAGAAACCATTGAATTGAAAAAAGTTCGCATAATAGTTAGATTGTTTCAATTCTCTCCATGCAATTCCCTAGAAAGGCGGTTTACTTCGACAAGCATTTTTTTATTTTTATCTCAATTCAATAATGTATCGCTGAGAGATAATCTATATGGTGTATACTGTCAGATTTCACTATGTACCATTTCCGACAAAAACAAATTCCAAGCTTTGCGATGCTTTCATATTGTTTGTTTCACTGTCTGTTGCTAGACTCTCCATTGGTTACCATATAACTATTAAATCTGGAAACAAATCCCGCCATAAAACCATGGTAATAGTTCTTCTATTCATCAAAGTAATTGATCGCGTTGGTCAGTTAAGTGGAAAGCAAATCTTTTAACTTTTCTGCATCTGCATGAATAACATATTCCAGAATGTATGTTCGGTTGTTACGATTAAAGCGGTTGATGAACCACAAAAGAATG
>OKRY01003324.1_pt1 | contig 11900 bp, 9 predicted proteins | sample 1601121 | NCBI WGS metagenome assembly OKRY01 (sample SAMEA3541546, study PRJEB24748) | human gut metagenome | biome: human gut; feature: human-associated habitat; material: faeces | place: China | collected 2012
TTTTTCTCTTCAATCAAGCTATTTATTATTTAAATTATGGATATATCCCCTCTTGTAAAAAAATCTAAACTTAAAAAATAAAATATCACTTGAATCAAAAGTAGAAATCTGATAAAATAGCTAAAAACCAAAGAAGCATTATATAGAGCAAAAAGGAGGCAAAAATGAGAATTAGATATAAAAAATGGGCAAGACCAGAATTAGAAGCAAGCAATTTTTACGAAGATAATCCAGAAGAATGGAAAGGAAAATGGAAAGAACATTTTAAAAATCCGGAAAATCCATTTATGATAGAACTGGGATGTGGCAAAGGACAGTTTATATCTAACTTAGCAATAGAAAATCAAAACATAAATTATTTAGCTATTGATTTAATAGATGCAATGTTAGGATTAGCCAAAAGAAATGTTGAAGAAGTATATAAAGAAACGAATAAAGAGCCTGAAAACATTTTACTTACTAGATTTGACATAGAAAGAATAAATTTAATACTAGAAAAAGCAGATAAAGTTGAAAGAATATATATTAACTTCTGCAATCCTTGGCCAAAAGGAAAACATAGAAAGAAAAGGCTAACACATAGTAGACAGTTAGAAAAATATAAAGAATTTTTGAAACCTGAATCTGAAATATATTTTAAAACAGATGATGACAGCTTATTTGAATCAAGCTTAATATATTTTAAAGAAAGTGGATTTGAAATATTAAAAAAGACATATGATTTACACAGTGAACCAATATTTGAAAATAATATTGAAACTGAGCATGAGAAGATGTTTTCAGAGCAAGGAATAAAAATTAAAGCTTTAATTGCGAAATTAAAATAAGGAAGATGAGATAATGAATGAAAAAGAAGTCATAGAGAATAAAAATAATAAGGATTTTGTATTAAAGGCAGTAAGTGAAAATGGAAAATTTTTAGATCTAGTATCTCCGGAATTGCAAGATGATAAAGAAGTTGTAATGACAGCTTTAGGACAAGATGCAGAGGCTTTGGAATTTGCTAGTCTTAATTTAAAAAATGATAAAGAAGTTATTATGAAAGGAGTAGAAGGAGCTCCTTGGACAGTATGCTATGCTTCTGAGACGTTGAGAGAAGATAAAGATGTTATTAAACAAGCTTGTAAAAGTTATGGACAAGCTTTATATTTTGCAAGCAAGGAAATAAGAGATGATAGAGAAATAGTAAAATTAGCAGTAGAAAATAAAGGTATAATAATAAAATATGCAAGTGAAAGATTAAGAAATGATAAGGAACTTGCAATAATTGCAGTAAAACAAAATAAACAAGCATATCATTTTATTTCTCATGAATTACAACAGGATGAAGAGATAAAGAGTTTAATGTAGATAAACAGATTGGATATTTAAAACAACAATTTAAAGCACAAGATTTAAAAAAATACTTGTGCTTTTTATATTTTACTTATATAATGTATGTAAAATAGAATAAGGAGGAAAAAATGTCATTTATAGAAGAAATAAAACAAAGGGCAAAACAAGATATAAAAACTATAATACTTCCAGAAGCACAAGACATTAGAACATTAAAAGCAACAGAGCAGGTATTAAAAGAAGGATATGCAAAAATTATTTTAGTAGGAAATAAAGAAGAAATTGAAGAAAAAGCACTTGAAAATAAAATTGATATATCAGGAGCACAAATAATAGAACCAACAAACTCTGAAAAATATGAAGAATATGTAAATTTATTATTTGAATTAAGAAAGCAAAAAGGAATGTCATTAGAAAAAGCAAAGGGGTTAGTAAAAGATCCTGTATATTTTGGAATGTTAATGCTTAAAGATGAAAAAAGTGAAGCGGATGGTTTGGTATCAGGGGCAATTCACTCGACAGCAGATACATTAAGACCAGCATTACAAATATTAAAAACAGCTCCAGATACAAAGTTAGTTTCAGCATTTTTTCTTATGACTGTACCAGATTGTGAGTATGGCGAAAATGGAACTTTTATATTTGGAGATTGTGGATTAAATGAAAACCCAGATGATGAAGCATTGTCTGAGATTGCAATATCATCAAGTAAAAGTTTTAGACAATTAGTAGGAAAAGAACCAAAAGTTGCAATGCTTTCATATTCTACTTATGGTAGTGCTAAATCAGAATCTACAGAAAAGGTAATAAGAGCAACTGAAAAAGTTAGAGAAAAAGACAAAAATTTATTAGTAGATGGAGAACTTCAATTAGATAGTGCTATTATACCAGAAGTAGCTAACTTTAAAGCACCAGGAAGTCCTATTGAGGGAAATGCCAATGTATTAATATTCCCAGATTTGAATGCAGGAAATATTGGATATAAATTAGTACAAAGATTAGGAAAAGCAGAAGCATATGGACCACTTTGCCAAGGAATAGCAAGACCAGTAAATGACTTATCAAGAGGATGTACTAGCAATGATATAGCAGGAGTTATTGCAATAACAGCAGTACAAGCACAAGAAAAATAGTTGATTCATAATAGATATGAAGCCAATAAAAATAAAAAAGGTCAATCTATTTTAAAATATAGATTTTGATCATTAAGGAGAGAGTATGAAAGTTTTAGTTCTAAATTCTGGTAGTTCTTCTTTAAAATATCAAGTGATAGATATGGAAACAGAGGAAATGCTAGTAAAAGGTTATTTTGAGAGAATAGGTCAACCAAATTCTTTTTTAACACATAAAGTAAAAGGAGTAAAACATAAATTTGAACATCAAGCCCAAAACCATGAACAAGCAATTAAGTTTGTATTAAGCAGGCTTACAAATGATCATTATGGAGTAATAAAAGATTTAAATGAATTAGCAGGAATTGGACACAGAGTAGTACATGGTGGAGAAAAATTTTCAGATGCAGTTATAATTGATGATAATGTAATTGAAGAAATAAAAAGATGCAGTGAATTAGCACCATTACATAATCCAGCAGCTATCCTTGGAATGGAAGCTTGTAGAAAGGTAGTACCAAATGTGAAGATGGTAGCAGTATTTGATACAGCATTCCACCAAACTTTGCCAAAGGAAAGATATATATTTCCAATACCATATGAATATTATGAAAAATATAAAGTAAGAAAATATGGATTTCATGGAACTTCTCATCAATATGTATCTCAAAGAGTCGCAGAGTTAATGCAAAAGGACATAAAAAAATTAAAAATAATAAATTGTCATTTAGGTCAAGGTGCAAGTGTATGTGCAATTCAAGATGGTAAGTCAGTTGAAACAAGTATGGGACTTACACCTCTTGGCGGAATAGTTATGGGAACAAGAAGCGGAGATTTAGATCCATCTGTTGTAACTTATATAATGCAAAAAGAGGGATTGTCATATAAAGAAGCAGAAGAAATTTTAAACAAAGAATCAGGAGCATATGGTGTATCAATGGTATCAGTAGATTTTAGAGATATAGAAGTAGATGCTGAATCAGGAGGTCATCATGCAAAACTAGCTTTAGATATATTTCATGATACAGTTGCAAGTTATATAGCAAAATGTATGGTAGCTATGAATGGAGTAGATGTAATAACATTTACAGCAGGTGTAGGTGAAAAAGGACCATTATCAAGAAAGGCAATCTGCGAAAAATTGGAATTTTTTGGAGTGAAAATTGATGAAGAAAAGAATAAAACAAGAGGAGAAGAAGCAGAAATATCATCTAAAGATTCAAAAATAAAAGTTTATACAATACCTACAAATGAAGAATTAATGATAGCAAGAGAAACAATGAGACACTTGAGGGACAGGTCTTAAATGTCTCATTGCCAATGTAGAAACTATGTAAAGTATATTTATATTTATTAAATGAGACATTTAAGACCTGTCCCTCAAGTGTCTCAAAGAAAGGAAGAGTAAAAAATGAAGATTTTAGTATTAAATTGTGGTAGTTCATCACTAAAGTATCAATTAATTGATATGGAAACAGAGGAGGTCCTAGCTTCTGGAAAATATGAAAGAATTGGAGAAAAAGAAGCTTTTATTACACACAAAGCACAAGGAAAGAAAGTAGAGATTAAAAAGCCAGCATATGATCATAAAGAAGCTATTGAGTTTACATTAGCTCAACTTACTAATCCAGAATACAAAGTAATTGATAGTTTGGATGAAGTAGAAGCTATTGGACATAGAGTTGTTCACGGAGGAGAAATATTTAAAGAATCAGCAGTAATTGATGATAAAGTAATAGAACAAATTGATGAATGTTCAGAGTTTGCACCATTACACAATCCAGCAGCTATTCTTGGGATGGAAGCTTGTAAGAAAGTTATGCCTGGAAAACCAATGGTAGCAGTATTTGATACAACATTCCATCAAACTATGCCTAAAGAAAAATATGTTTACCCAATACCATATGAATATTATAAAAAATATGGAGTAAGAAAATATGGTGCTCATGGAACTTCACATATGTATGTTTCACAAAGACTTGCTGAAATTGAAAATAAAAATATAGAAGATTTAAAAATTGTAACTTGTCATTTAGGTCAAGGTTCTAGTATTTGTGCAGTAGATGGCGGAAAGTCAATCGATACAAGTATGGGACTAACACCATTAGGTGGAATTCCAATGGTAACAAGAAGTGGAGATTTAGACCCATCTGTTTTAACATATCTTATGAAAAAAGAAAATATATCAGCTGCTGAAATGGAAAATATATTAAATAAAAAATCAGGAGTTGCTGGAATATCAGGATTAGCTCCAGATTTTAGAGTTATTGAATTAGAATCATATGAGGACAATGAAAGAGCAAAAATTGCTATGGAAAGTTTTAAATATGCAGTTGCAAGTTATATTGCTAAATATGCAGTAGCTATGAATGGAATTGATTATATAGTATTTACAGGAGGAATAGGAGAAAATCAAATTAATATTAGAAAAGGAATTTGCGAGAAATTAACTTTTATGGGAGTAGACGTAGATGCGGATGCAAACAATATGAGAGGCGAAGAAAAAGTGATTTCTAAACCAGATTCAAAAGTTAAGGTGTATGTAATACCTACAAATGAAGAACTAATGATAGCAAAAGAAACACAAAGGCTTGTAAATATTATATAATAAATGGAGGAATTCAACATGAAATTTGAATTTGATGAAGATGAATTAGATTTTAAAAATGAAATAGAATTAATGAATCTTCAAAGGAAGATGCAAGAAAATCAATTTACAAGAAATCAGAGTATAGGATTTAATATGGATGCATTATATAACCTAGCAAATAAAGACGAAAATAAATAGACAAATATATGTTACATAGGAAGAGGATGTTATGAAAAAAGTTATAATAGATATACTAAAGAAATACAAATGGGAAATATTATTACAGGTTATATTGCTTCGGAATAAATATATATTTATTAACATATCCAGCCAAGATTATTGGTAATATAGTGGATATGCTATATGATATAGAAGCAAATAAACAAAATATTATAAACAATACATATTACCTTTTAGGAATATGTATTGTCTTGTTAATTGTAAGAATACCTTGGAAATATTTTGAAACAAGCATTTCTAGAAAATTTGAAAAAGATATAAAGATAAAATTATTTCAGAGATTTTTAAAATTAAAATTAAAAGATATACAAAATATAAAAAATGGAGAGATTATGTCTTATTTTATGAAAGATATAAACGAAATCAGAACGACTATGCGTAGAATTTTATCTCATGGGACAAGAATAATTTTTATATTTGTTATTGCAACATTTCAAATGATACAAGGAGTAAATCTACAATTAACAATTGCTATTATGATTCCTATTATTATAGGATGTTATTTAGTTGTTGTCATTAAAAAATATGTAGAAATTAGTTTTAAAAAAGCACAAGACAGATTTACTGAAATGTCAGAATACATTCAAGAAAGTACAGATAGTATAAGAACAACAAAAGCTTATTCTTGTGAAGGAGAACAATTAAAAGAATTTATTAGAAAAAATAGAAAAGTACGACAAAGTGATAATACAGTTGATATTTATTCTAATTTATTAACTATGTGTTTAAATATGTGTTTTGGAATATGTTATGCAATTTCTTTGTTATATGGTTCTAGGTTAGTAATAGATGGAACGATAACAATAGGAGAATTGGTTACATTTAATGGTTATATTGCTTTATTTGTAAATCCAGTTATTTGGCTTCCACAATTGATCTCAAGATTTAAAAGAGCACAGATATCATATCATAGATTAGAAAAAATGTATGAATTAGAACCAGAAAAGTTAAATGAAAAAAGTTTGCCAAAAGAAAGATTAGAAGGAAATATAAAAATACAAAACTTGAGTTTTAATTATCCAGGAATGATTGATAAGGCGTTAGAAAATATTAATATAGAAATAAAAAAAGGACAAACATTAGGAATTATAGGTACAATAGGCAGTGGAAAAACCACTTTAATGAATTTGTTAGAAAGACTATATAGTGTACCAGATGGAAAAATAAAAATTGATGGTAAAGATATTAATCAAATACCTATAGAAACTCTAAGAAACAATATATGTTATATTACTCAGGATAATTTCTTATTTTCATCTACATTGAAGGAAAATATTAGTTTATTTAGAGATGAATATGATGATGAAGAAATCAAAGAAAGTACTAAAAAAGCTATTGTGTATGAAGATATAAAAAAGATGCCAAAAGGAATTGAAACAGTAATAGGAGAAAGAGGAGGAGATTTATCAGGAGGACAGAAACAGAGAGTATCTATTTCTAGAGCATTCTTAAAAGAAAGTAGGATATTAATTTTTGACGATACTTTTTCTGCGTTAGATAACAGAACATCCGAAAAATTGATAGAAAATATTAAAGAATTATCTTCTGAAAAAACTTGTATTATTATTTCAAACAAGGTATCAGATGTAAAATATAGTGATAAAATTATTGTATTGGATAAAGGAAACATAGTTGAAGAAGGTACACATGAACAGTTGATACAAAATGAAGGAATTTATAGTGGATTTTACAATCAACAATCAACAAAAGCAGAACCTATTTTTTTGGTATAATATTATAGTGAAGGAGAAACAAATGAAAAATAAAACATTACAAAGAGTTTATAAAATGTTAAAACCACAAACAAAGGCAATAATTATCATATCAATTTTATCAATTATTATTAATATTGGAGAAGTAATAAAACCATATTTGATTAAGATTGTTATGGATGACTATTTGAGTAGTGGATTATGGCAAAAAGGAATTATATCAATAGGAATTATAGGATCTATTTATATTGCTATTGTATTAATAGGAAATATTTTAGATTTTATAGTAACTACTTCAACAAGCATGATGGGAGAAAACGTTATTTACTCAATCAGAAATAAATTATACAAATATATTCAATATACTAATATTCCTTTTCATGATAAGACACCATCTGGAACGTTGTTTGTTAGAATTACAAGTGATGTAGAAGATATTACAACTCTTTTTAAAGATGTTATTACAACATTTGTAAAAGATATAGTATTGATTATTGTATTTGCAACAATGATGCTAGTACTTGATTATAGACTAGCATGCTTATGTTTTTTACTTGTTCCATTTGTTATTTTTACATCAATTTTTATTACTAAAATTAGTAATCAAGTACAAGAATATTCTAAAAAAGTAAAAACAAAGTTAAATATATTTTTAGCAGAATCAATTTATGGTGTAAAATTAATAAAAATATTTAATAGACAAAAAGAGAAGGAAAAGGAATGTGAAAAGCTATGCAATAAGTTTTGGAAATCAAGAGTTCCAACAGCATTTACAGAGGGCTTTTTAGTTGCGTTTATGTTGATATTTGAAAATTTAGGAGTATCAATTATTATATGGGCTACTATAAATCATTTATTTGGAATTAGTTTAGAAGTAGGCGTTATTTATATATTTATTACTTATATAAAGCAAATATTTGAACCGATTAATCGTATTGTAGAAAATTTTGAAACGATACAAGAAGCATTAGTTTCAGTTAATAAAATATATGACATTTTAGAACATAAAGAATATCTAGAAGATTTTGAAGATGGAATCAAATTAAAAGAAATAAAAGGAAAAATTGAATTTAAAAATGTGTGGTTTGCTTATGAGGGAGAGAATTGGATTTTAAAAGATGTAAGTTTTACAATTGAACCTGGACAGAGTATAGCTTTGGTTGGCAAAACTGGTTCAGGAAAAACAACAATTATTAATTTAATTAATAGATTTTATGAAGTGCAAAAAGGAGAAATTTTATTAGATGGTATAAATATAAAACAAATTAATTTACGTTTGCTTAGAAAAAAAGTAGGAGTTATTCTTCAAGATCCATTTATTTTTGCCAAAACAATTAAAGAAAATATAGAATTAAATGAAAATTTATCAGAACAGGCAATCATGGAAACAATAAGACTATCATCAGCAGAAAAATTCATAGAATCTCTTCCAAATGGTATATATGAAATAGCGCAAGAAAGGGGAAGTTCATTCTCAGCTGGACAAAAACAATTATTAGCTTTTGCAAGAATATTTGCTCATAATCCATCTATATTTATATTAGATGAAGCAACAGCAAATATTGATACTCAAACAGAAGAACTAATTCAAAAGTCAATTGATAAAATATCAAAGGAGAAAACATCTATCTTTATTGCTCATAGGCTTTCTACTATTATTAATGTAAACAAAATTATAGTATTGGATAATGGAAGGATTATTGAAGAAGGAAGTCATAAGGAGCTGATAAATATTCCAAATGGATATTATAATAAATTATATAATGCATATTATGAAAGTTTAACTGCATAATTACTAGAATAAAAAGTTACAGTTCAGTAAGAAATGATTATAGTGGGAGCCAAAGCTTGGACACCATAATCATTTCTTACTGAACTGTAACAATAAAAAAGATAAAAAATTAATTTTTTATCTTTTTTATATTGACAACAACTAGAATATATGATTAAATATCAACTATAAGCAAAAGAACAAGTTTTACTTATTAATTACTACGAAGGGAGGTGGATTTATGGAAGAAAATGTTACAATTATGACTGTATTACAAGAGCTTAGAGAATTTAGAAGCGAAAACAACAAGCGTTGGGAAGAAAATGATAAACGCTGGGAGGAAAACGATAAGCGATGGGCTCAGAATGAAAAACGTTGGATACAAAATGAAAAAATATTAGAATTAATGGACAGCAGATTAGATTTGGCAGACAGTAGGCTAGATTCTATAGAAAAAGTAGTATCAAATTTAGAGGAAGAAAGAAAAAGAGACAGAAAAGAAATTTTAGATGTTTTAGATACAATGCAAAAAAGCATTGATAAACAATTTAAAAATATGCACAATTATATGAATGCTCAATTTGAAAAGTTTGATGCAATAAACGCAGTAAATAACATAGAACATACTGAATTCAAGCAGTTACTTCAAGCATATGGAATTAGAATGAATTTACAAAACTCTAGAATAGTACATTTAGAAGATTGGAAAAATGGATTAGAGGATAATGATATAATATTAGCTCACTAAAAAATATTAATAAAAGTAAATAATAAGTAATAATATAAGAAGTATAAAAAATAATAAAAAATAAATAATTAAAGTATTGCAAAACATAAAAAATGTGATATAATATTTAACATAAATGAAAAAACTATAACAAGGACACGGTAAATAATTAAATATCTTAAAGAGAGCCAAAGGTTGGTGCGATTTGGTAAGTAAAAATTATTTATTATCACCTTAGTTTGTTACTAGTTGAAAAGATAAAGTAAGCTAGTCGTATACCTGCGTTAAAGGAAAAAGAGAGAGTGGATTGTATTGTAAAAAATATATATTTACTAACTTAGGTGGTACCGCGGAATAGAAAAATCTTTTCGTCCTAATAAAAAATTAGGATGAAGAGATTTTTTATATTCTTTAGAAATCTTTTAAAAGATAAGTGTCAAAAAACAAATAGCCCAAACAGGGAGAAGGAGGAGTTTTATGTATAAAAAAGTAGAATTGAAAAATGGATTTGTTGGCATGGAACATGAAGTAGCTAAAAAATGGAAGGAAAAAGACATTATAAAAAAGAATTTTGCAATGAATGAAGGAAAAAGATATTTCACTTTTTATGATGGACCACCAACAGCCAATGGAAAGCCACATGTTGGACACATCGAGACAAGAGTTATGAAAGACATTATTCCAAGATATAAAGTTATGAAAGGGTATCATGTAGACAGAAAAGCCGGATGGGATACACAAGGTTTACCAGTAGAATTGGAAATTGAAAAAAAACTAGGAATATCTGGAAAACAACAAATTGAAGAATATGGAGTAGAGAAATTTGTAAAAGAATGTAAAGAAAGTGTTTTTACATATGTAAATATGTGGGAAGATATGACTAACAAAGTTGGATATTGGGTAGACATGGAACATCCATATATAACATATGAAAACAAATATATTGAATCAGTATGGTGGGGAATTTCTCAAATGTGGAAAAAGGGTCTTTTATACGAAGGACATAAAGTTATGCCATATTGTCCAAGATGTGGTACAGCTCTTTCTTCTCATGAAGTGGCTCAAGGATATAAAGATGTTAAAGACTTAACTTGTATTGCTAAATTTAAAATAGTAGATGAAGATAAATATATTTTGGCATGGACAACAACTCCATGGACACTTCCATCTAATTTAGCTTTATGTGTTAATAAATCATATGATTATGTAGAAGTAAAAGCAAATGTTGGAACAAGTGAGAATCCTAAATTTGAAACTTATATTTTAGCAAAAGACTTGACTGAGAAAGTATTAAAAGATATACCATATGAAATTCAAAAAACATTTAAAGGAGAAGAATTATTAGGAATTAAATATGAACAACTAATGCCATTTGCAAAAGTAGAAGGAAAAGCTTTTGTAGTAATTCATGGAGATTATGTTAATTTAGAAGATGGTACAGGAATTGTTCATATTGCACCTGCTTATGGTGAAGATGATAGTTTAGTATCTAAACAAAATGGAATAGCATTTGTGAATTTGGTTGATAAAGAAGGAAAATTTGTTAAAGAAGTAGAACCATGGCAAGGAAGATTTGTAAGAGATTGTAATGAAGATATTTGCAAATGGCTTAAAGAAAAAGGAAAATTATTTAGTAAAGAAAAACATATGCACTCTTATCCTCATTGCTGGAGATGTGATACACCACTTTTATATTATCCAAAAGAAAGTTGGTTTGTTGCAATGACAAAATTAAGAGACGAATTAGTTGCAAATAACAACAAAATAAATTGGTATCCGGATACAATTAGAACAGGAAGATTTGGAAAATTCCTTGAAAATGTAATAGATTGGGGAATTTCAAGAGACAGATATTGGGGAACACCATTACCAGTATGGAAATGTGAATGTGGTCATGAAGAATGTATAGGTTCAATAGCTGAATTAAAAGAAAAAGCAATAGATTGTCCAGATGAAATAGAATTACATAAACCATATATAGATAATGTACATTTAAAATGTCCTGAATGTGGAAAAACAATGACAAGATTTAAAGAAGTAATAGATTGTTGGTTTGATTCTGGATCAATGCCATTTGCACAATTACATTATCCATTTGAAAACAAAGAAGAATTTGAAAAACACTTCCCTGCACAATTTATTTCAGAAGCAATTGACCAAACAAGAGGATGGTTCTATACATTACTTGCAGTATCAACATGTTTATTTGATAAAACACCTTATGAAAACTGTATAGTATTAGGACATGTTTTAGACGAAAAAGGACAAAAAATGTCAAAATCTAAAGGAAATGGTGTAGATCCAATGGTATTATTAGACCAAGTTGGAGCAGATGCAACAAGATGGCATTTCTATACATGTTCAGCACCATGGTTACCAACAAGATTAGGATTAAACAATGTACAAGAAACAC
>OKRY01003325.1_pt1 | contig 11899 bp, 6 predicted proteins | sample 1601121 | NCBI WGS metagenome assembly OKRY01 (sample SAMEA3541546, study PRJEB24748) | human gut metagenome | biome: human gut; feature: human-associated habitat; material: faeces | place: China | collected 2012
GCCAGAGGCTCCCCTACTAGGGGAGCTGTCTGCGAAGCAGACTGAGAGGTTGTACTAAGACAGAGCCTTTCCTCTGTAGGAAAGTCCGGCTCGCAGCATCGCTTCCTGTATCTTTTTGTTGAAGTTTATGGTATACTTATTTTGCACGCGGTGGAAACGCTGCTGCGCTCCCGGGTAAAGCCGGAGTGAATCAGCCGACAAACGGCAGATCTGTTTTGGCAGGGGCTTCGGTCAAGATGGCCAGAACCTCGGGGACCAGATCAGGGTACTGCCGCAGGATAGCAAGGATCTCTTCATTTGTCATCATGCCAAAACGCTCCTTTTTGTTGTATCTATAATTTTGTGTTACAACAGCTATAAGCTGAAATCCAGAGAAAAGAGGAACATCAAATGAAAATTACAGAAAAATGCAAAGTTATTGTGGCAGGCAGCCTTGTGGCCGCTCTGATGACAGGTACTGCATTGCCCGCGCTGGCCGCCAGCCCCGCCGGGGACGTTCCTTTTGCGGTGCTTGCGCAGCAGAATAGTGCTGTAACGCCGGAGCAGGTAGAAGCGCTGATCAGCCAGATCGGTACTGTCACGCGCAGCAGACGCGCGGCAATCGTGGCCGCTCTGGATGCCTATAACCAGTTGGATGATGCAGGAAAAGCTGCTGTCACCAATTTTGGTGTGCTGGCAGAAGCACAGCAGATTCTTGGTATTCAGGATGCACTTGCAAAGTGCAATGTCAACTACGATGCAGTAGAAGACTGCTGGGCGATTACAACCCCGCATGATGACAGCATCGATAAGCGTAAGACGTGTGGCATTGGCCCCAACCTTTATATCTGGGACAAGGGGAACACTATTGTTTTCTGGGAAGATTTTACTTACATGGGCTCTTCCGAGCTGGATATCAATGACATCATTCTGCGCGGTGGAGATTATAAGTACACTTACATTTGCGATTATGATAACTCCGGTTATGGATACGACAAAGAGCTTGGTAAATGGTTTGCATGGGCCACCTTTGAAATGGAAGACAGTGAAGTCGAATGGTTGCGAAACCTTTTGAGTGCCGATACCGTTATCATGCGTTTCGAGGGAACGGATTATAGCAAGTTTGATTACACATGGACGGTGCAGGACCGGCAGGCAATCACCGATATTATTGACCTCTATAATCTTCTGAAAGCAGTTACACCGGAAGTGCGTGAAAAAGCACTGCGTAACTAAAAGGAGCCCGGGTTGCGGCTCCCAGCGTCTGCTTCGCTGCCGCTCGCATCCTGCTGGCCGCGGTCGTCGCCGTTGCAAGTGGCTTGACCGGTACGACGATGACCGTAAGCCCAACTAAATGAAAAGCCCCCTTGGACTTGGACCAATCATCGTTGTGGTTGTAATTACAACGATTATTACACCGATTATGCTGAAAGTTGTATTTGCACCGGGAACAGCTCCGGCAGCAGAGCAGATCGTACCGGAATCAGAACGGGTTAAGAGTTATTATGAGAACCGTGAGGATAATCGGTAATCCGGGATATGAGATGAGTGATAGTCCATAAAAAGAGAAGCCATGGGACAGCGTCAGAGCTGTCTCATGGCTTCAAATGTATTATAGAGGTTTAACTGGCCATATCCCCATTCACGATTTGGATATTTAAGAAAATCCGGGCGGATTGCTCCGAGGATCAGCAGACTTTTGATCTGAAAGACATCAATACCGGTAATATTTTTCTGTTCCAGTTCCCATTCCAGCATAAGTGCAACAGCTCCGGCAGTGATGGCTGTGGAAATGCAGGAACCGGAACGAACGGTAAAGCGTCCGCCCGGTAATGCCCCTTTTACATTGATACCGGGCCTTTTATCAAATCAATATAGATAGAAAAACGAGTCAGCAATGTTACCTCCTTACCTGCCAGAATATCATCTTTAACAGTACCACCATTAGCTGGTATCACCTTATCTAAAAAAGCATTAAGACCTAATGTATCTATCTCACCGGTACTGATATTCAAATATCTTTTCAAAAGATAATCCTTTACAAATGAAGGTAAATTGCGACCTGCAAAGATACTATTAGTTGCCTTAGGATCCTTATATATCGACATAGCAGAGAAATACTGTCTTATTTTCTGCTGTAATTCTTCTTTCATACTTTTCTGTTTTAGAAATCAAACAAATCTTCTTCTTGAGCAGCTTTTTTCCAGAGAATAGAACATCTATCTATCACCTTATCCCCTACAAGCACACTCAATTCACAGATATTTTCATTAGCTTCAAGTGGAGCTGTCATAAACTCATCCATACCCAACTTTGTCAATGGATATGATTTGTTGTTATAGACAACATAAGGAACATCTGAAGCAGACAATCCTTTGATTCTGAGTCTGACATGAGGATTGACTGTTGTCAATTCTTGAGAAAGAACTACCACACTCCAATGGTTGTTATTTGGATTATTCGATATCACAAATATTGGTACCATTACTTCTTCTGGTGTACAGCCTCCATGAATACCTTGGTCTCTTGGAACCTTATTGCATAAAGACTTATGATTCAATGCACAAACAGTTTTTCCATCTTCTAAGATAAAATAGTTTTTGTCATTGGTAGCCTTTCCTATTTTACATACAGCCAATCTACCATGATGATCAGAATCAAAACCAGCCAAGTTCAAGCCACCTTGCAACTGTGAGAGATAAGTCAATCCATGATCACTGACTATAGCAATTTTCTTACCAGCATACTTATTTATGATGCTCTCAACCGCATCTTCCACAATCCTCATTTCTGATATGATGGTGTTAGGATAACGATTACTAGACTGATGCGCCATAGAATCCAAATCACCCACTTTCATTGTTTGGATATCAACGTCAGACAAATGTTGTAATTCTACCTTGTTCACCTCTGTTGTAGTTGGCAACAAAGCTCTTGCTACCATTACTTCATTGAGATAGATATTGTCTTGCTGATGCTTTGTTAAGATAGCTTGAATAAATGGAATCCATTCCACGCCCAAGCCATCTATCCAATAATACACGTCAATATCATTACGACCAGCCAACAAAAAACGGGTAGTCTTTAGCGATTGATACCAAGTATCGAAAGCCACACTATCTGCATTATGCTCCGAAATTGCAGTTTTGATTTCGTCAGTATAAATGTTACCCAATTTTGCCTTCTTATACTCATCTATATACGAAGAAAGCCACATACAATTAGGTGTCAGCATAGGTTGAACTTGCATATAGTCAAACAATTCCGGAAAGAAATCTTTGACTTCATTTACAGAAATGCATTTCTTACCTAACCAAACTATGGCCAGTTCTTTCTCCTTAATAGTTATACCAGAAAAATATTTAATGGCTTCATGAGCTCCACTCTGCTTGGCAATATTTTCTAATCGATTACCAATAATAACCTCTATATTTTCTGATAATTGTACATGGTGCTTTGCCGCCTCATTCAAACAGATTCTACGTTCTTCCATCTCTGTCTTAACAGAAGTAATATGCATAACTATCTCTGTAAACAAATCAGCATTAGTATAATTCGTCAGCTTTGACAAGCAAGCAGTTAAGTACCCGTCAGTTTGATTCATCAATTTATAGCAAGAGCATAGCAACCACCTATCAAAATTACTGCTATGAGCAAACCATATCTTCAAAAAGGATTTATAAGACGTAATCTCATTTACATCAAAATAATGTTGGACGAAAGAACATAAATCGAAATTCTTTGTCAAATCAATCTGTTCTGCCAAAAGTTTCCAATTTTCCTCGTCACTCTCCTGATACAACATATCCCCAAATTCCAAATGCAGTCCCTGTTTCAAGAACTCAAACGCATTCTTTGGACATACATAGCTGAAAGCATTGTCTGGCTGAGCAAATTTGGCATTGGCAAAAATTGAATCAGACGTACTAATGATGGTCTTACGCTTATGTACTTCTGTATTCTTCCAAATACTCAGCCATTCACTTACAGAATGTACCACATTGGCTTGCTCTTCAACATGCTTTACTCCATAACAAGAATCATCATCAACAAGAACCATCGTATAGTTCTCCCCTATCGCATTCTCATCATGCAAATGCCAAACATTTATCTGAGTATCATTTTCAAAAGTACTCATTTTACCCTCCAAACCGATAATAGGGATGTAGATTCTCTGTTGATTCTCCACTCCTTCTACAGATGCTTCTATCGACTTCATGGTCTTGATTAAAGCATCAAAGGTATGGCTTGACTGATTATCATAAAATCTAGCTAATTCAGAAAAAGGAGTAATGACGCTATCACGACCACGAAGAGAAATAATATAGTCTGCAATATGCTCACTCAATTCTTGATAAGTTATCATCAAGTCTGGATAATCATGGTCTATCCATTTATCCACACTCTGAACCGCAACTCCACATTCTTCAAGCATATACATCACAAACTCAAAGCTATCATGGAAGTTATCAAACAGCACAAAACGGATTGGGTAGCGGTTTGCCGTAGCCGCTCCCAGTCCATTTATATTCTTGTCTTCCTCTACAAGAGCCTTCAGTTCTTCAAAGGAAGCTATCGTTTTAAATCTATCGTCATCCAACATGCTTTATTATGATATTAAGGGTTTGTTCATCAGCATTTTCACACAAGTCTTTCAATAACTCACGCATCATCTGACTAGAAGCCAACGGCATCACTTTTTTAGCAACATCGCTTCGCTTCATCTTCAACTCTTGCGTTTCTCCTTGCGGATCTGCTGCCAGTTTAGAATTCTCTTGTCCATTGCCATCGGTATTCATCCAAGCAGGGGTTGCACCAGATGTTTCACCTTGTTGTGCAGCCGCACGCTTGAACTTTTCTCGCTCTTCCTGATAACGCTTTCCGTTTTCCTCACGAAGACGTTGTTGCTGCTGTGCCAAACGCCAATTCTTGAGAGTATCCTCCACTCCACGTTCCGTCCAAAGTCCAATAGTTCCTTCCAAATGTCCTTCCAGAAATTGCTTAGCCTCAGCAAACTCCGGCTCTGTCATATTGATATATTCCAGAGTCATGACATATTTTTTGAAACCAGTCTCAAAGTTATTGGCAGATTCGAGCAAGAGGTTCCCCAAGTCTATATTGTTCTTCAATCCTTCTGCAACTCTACTCATAAGCTGAGGATTCTTAACACTTTCAGAATCGGTAATTACCTTGATGATCCCATCAATCAGTTCTCTGTTCTCGTCAGAACACTCTGGCACATATTTTAAAGACCAAAGAGGATAACCAACACTAGCAGAATACTCATGAGTCATAGCCCAACGTGCATCTGTCAAGCTACTGACATCAGAATACCCAGGAAGTCTATCTAACTTAAATCTCTTTATTAGATTTTTTGTTATGCTACCAGCTTCCTTACTCTCAAACATAAAGTTAAGTTTGGTAGAAGTTTTACCACTTTCCCAAACCTTGAACATCTCTACAATATCATCAACTAAATGTTTAGCTGTTCTCGGCTTACCATTAGTATCAAATATTTTTCCTACATATTTACGCATGGCAAATGCAACCATCGCCATTGGACCATAAGACTGGAATAATCCATAAGGTGGTTTTGTCAAATCTAATAGTTTTTCACCCAAATTAAAGACTTGATTATTTGTCCTATATCTCTTCAATACAGAATCTATATAATTCGATACTTTTTTCAAAGGATGTTCCTCGCCTACATCTTGCTTCCATTCAAGGTTATCATCTAAGCTATCCTGGAAAAGATATTCAACATGCTTGGCTTGTGGCACCAACTTGTCATACACTTCTAGCTTCGTATTATAAGACAATACTGAATCCACAGTTGCCTTTACGGATGCTTTTTTCCAGTAAGTATTTGAACTACGCATTTGAATCAGCATCAAAGACTCCAAACCTGCCGTAAATATCTTTGGCGCAATATTCGTATTTAAAGCAGATGCAATTTTACTGCCTGAGATAACTCCCTGTTCTGAATGTAAATACCAAGTTATACTTCCACTCCGTATTTCACTCATCCAATTAGAAATCATCTCTTCCGAATTCTTGGAATATGTTTCCTTTTGATCTGCAAGTCCATGCTTTTGGGCACAAGTTGCATTTGCTTGATATTCGATGAAACGCTCATATTTCTTCTCGTCCATTGGTGTTTCCACGACAAAGAAACAAATTTTCAGAAAACGCTCATCTTTTACCGCTTTTTCTACTATAGCTTGGAGTTCTAGAAGTTCCTGCTTTGTTCGTCCTACAAATATTGCTAAAACCACAGAATAAGATAGAGCTGTTCGAGAAAAATTCTCTAACTTATTCAGCAGCACATATTCATTACTTGACAAAGAGAAAAACTTAAAACTCACCTGACGTGTAGCCTTCAAAAGCCATTTATCTATCATTGCATTAGCAACACCTCCATAGACAATAACCTCATCAGTATAGAGGTATGTTGTCTTTCGCAAATCGTCCTTTATGCCTTGAATTTCATTGGATGGAAGAGCAGTGTACAAGATAGAGTAATTGCCATCAGGTTGTCTTTGAATAATGCCCTTTTCATTAAAATAAGCTAATATGGCAGGAACATTATCATACAACATTGTACCCTCAAACAACTTGAGGATATTTTCTTCACTTGGAGTTACACTTGACTCATTGGCTATATTATTCAAAGCATTCAACAGCAAAACACCTTTGAATACAGCTAAATACTCATTACCCTGTGCTTCTACTGTAACATGATTCGAATTAAACCTTTCCGTAACAGCACCAAAACGCACAGAATCACTTTCAAAATACTCTTGAACGTAATCCCATAGATAATCCGAAGTTATAGTTTCCTTATTTGCATAGGCCTCTTCATCATCAAAGAATGCCTTTACTTCATTGCAAGCCAAGAACTCAAATACACTTCTACTTGAAGAACCTGCTTCTCGAGCAAAATAGGTTGCCAAGTTTGCTGTCGCAGGGTGCAATGGGAACAAGTTAGACAAATCAGCTTTTGTCTGCGATGGATCTGTTGACGAACTAGAAAACTCCGTTAACAATTCATCCAAGATAGAACAAAAGTACTGGCGATGCAGTTCGTATTTTTCCCTATCTTCCACCTTAAATTTCTTGGACATAATTCTAAAAGCAGAAACTGTTTCCATGTTGTATGTCACATAATGGTAACGTCCCATAGTTTGGGTTCTTTCAGCCTCCTTCAGTGAGTTCAGTGCAGAAGGATGAGACAAAAACAAGAAATAAGAGTCATTCTCAGGGCTCATCATTGCTTCTGCTATATTCTGCAAGATTTTAAGCAACTGAACGCCTATATCAGAGCGCACAATATCAGTAAACTCATCCCATATAATCAACAAACCTTTATACGTTCCTTGCTTACGCAATTCCCCCTGCACTTCAAAAAGCCAATTTTGCAAATTTGCAGTTTGAAGAGGAATACTATAACCTCCATTCCGTAATGCCATACGCATCCTATCCAGTACCTCTGTATCACAACTACGGAGTCTCGACTTCAACTTATCTGTACTTGGAGCTACACTTCTCAATTCATCATTATTCTGAATCAGCATTTCCCAAAATGCTGGTTCATTTTCAATATGTTGAATATAATTATCAAAGTCTGTTTGCACGGTAATAGAGATACCTTCTTTTTTCAAAGCATTCTTTACCTCTTTTTGTAATTGCAGGGACAAATCTGCCTCATGGGCAATATCTTGTTGTCCATATAAGTTAACAGGAAAAAGACGAGTATTATGGCGCAAGTTCATCAAGGAATTTCTTAACAAGTCGTATTTCGAGTCATGATATTCCTCATCTACGTATTCTGTTATCTTATCAATTGAATCACACAATAAATGCTTCAAGACAGCACCTGCATGACTTTTACCAGAGCCATAAGTACCTGCAATCCAAATAGGCTTATGATTATCAGCATCATTGTTACGAACAGCACTTATCGTCTTTCGTAACAAATCATTAAATTGGTCATTCGCTATAAAGGATTTCCAATCATCAGGTCCTTCATACTTAATATTGTAAGCTGGTTTCATTGAACGCAGCGTTACGATGTCATTATATTTAGTCGCCATAAGTTTTATTTTACATTAAATGTTTCAAAACATCAAAGCTATCAATATCATCACGCAGAGTGATGCTATCTAGCCCCATATTAAGTTCTGCTATCAAGAGACGATCTTTAGCCGAGTTTAAATTTCTCAGTTTTTTAAAGAACACCTCCTTACCAATACCAAACTCTTTAAAAGGTCCCTTACAACAAGTTTCATTATAGAAGTCTGACACACGTAACGCCTTCACTCCATTAGCTTTAGAATACTTGTATAAAGAATATGCAATTGCCACATCTGACACACTATCATGCGCCATTCTAAGATAATTATTCTTTCCTTGTACAACACCTTGCCCCATATCCTCACCTATTGGAGAATACTTGAAAACCTGCAACAATGCCCCCATAGAATATACTACAGAAGAACGAGAAAAACTTGCCCCAAATGCTTCCAGTGCCAATTCATCCAATAAAGGCTTCGCAAATGTTTGATTTACCTTAATTTCATTTACGTACCAATCAATAAGTGTATTATTATGAACAAGATTAACCCAAATAATCTCCCATATTAAATCACTCTGGTCTATATAATTTTCCGAACAAAAAGTTCCCAACTCTGTTAGCTTACATTTAGAGTCAATAAACTCTGCATCTTTAAGCCAAGCCTTAAAGCTGTCAACCTGTTTATTACCCAAAGAATTACATGTCCAAAAAGACTCTGGATCACTCAAAAATTCCTCCACCCATTCTTCATGGATTCCAAACGTTCCATATTTGGAAATGCTTCCAATCTTGCCTTTATCTTCCATATTAGTTATTAATGAATTTGCTACTATACAGCCATTATCATGAAACATCAAGCATTTATGACAATGTACACATTTATCTTTATTAATGTTCACCGTAGGATATACTGACAATGCACCTGTTGGGCACTCAACCTCACAACCTTCACAGTTAATACAATACGCACTTTTATAGACAACTCGTTTTAACAAGGGTATCAACTGAGGTTCCGTAACATTTGGTACCGTAAAAGTATAATTTTCCTTATCAGTATATTCTATATCAAACTTATAAACTTTATCTTTAATCTTTAATTCTCCATTTATTTTTTTGCCTTTTTCCTTTGTATTAAATACACCAAGAACAGGCAACCAGTCTATAATCTGCTTATGTCCCCCAATAACTTTTGCCGAAAATTTTGGAGTAAGCGACTTAAACATAACCTTGGTACGAGTTGTTTCCAAATTTCGACCACTCGCACGCAATTTCCATTTTCTTTCTTTGATATATTCGTCTAAATTGGGAATCCTCCTTTGCTTAGCCATATCAATAATTCTATCTAAAAATGGAGACAACTTGGAATGATATGTTCTATTTACAATCATATCATCCCAAGGAGAAGAGAATGGACAAATTACGCATCCAACCCTTGGTTTACCTAATCGATAGGCCTCATTAATATAATGCCCATACTTGAAAAGGTATAAAAATATCTCTGTCGTATTCCAACGTAGAATAGGACGAGCATTTATTACAGTGGAATGTTTTACTCCCCTACCAATTCTTTCATAGTTAGAACGCATCTGACTTTCTTCTGCACGAACACCTTCAAAGGCCAACACCTTTAATTGCTTATTATCTTGTCCTTTCATTGTTCTATACAAAGGAGCAGTCTTCATGATAGCGCAGCACCATCGATGTTTATCGCTAGGTGTGCCTATCTTATCCCAATAGTTCAAAACACTATCGTGATTACGAGCTAATGAAAATTTCAAGTCAGGAAACTTCTCCTTATATTGCGTTTGAATCTTATCGTATAGTTCCAAAGAAGGTGGCAATTCATAGCCTGTATCACTATAAATCACCTCAAAATCTGTACTTGGAATTGCACGGGTACATAAGTCAAGCACCACTTGTGAATCCTTGCCTCCAGAAAAAGAAGCAATAAACTTGTCTATTTTTGTAGTTTGATAAACTCGTTTTCCTGCATTGTTAGCTTCCTCCAATGGCATAATATCAAATGAGTCACAATCCTCTTTAACAATCGCCATTTTTTTCTTGGCCTTTTTCTCTGCTTTTTGGGCCAAAGCCTCAAAGTCTAATGTGTTAGCAGATGCAGCCTGTATGGTTTTACGAGCACGGGCATAGTCTCGTGAATAAACTCAATCGCCTCACTTTCCAAGAGAAACATCTTATCCTTGTTGCGTTCCAACATGGTATCAACATCGATAGGTTCCAGCACCAATTGCTCACCAACTGGTTGCAAAATGATGGTAGCCGCATCATAGATGTTAGCTCCCTTGACTTCGAAAACCAACTCGCCCTTATAATAATACTGCTTATTGATAGCCCAAAGAAGAGGCTCTTCACAATGAGGATATTTCCAACCAAGTTTATCTAATCCTAAGAGATCAAGTTCTTCATAGAACACAGGTCTTGGAGATGTACCCAATACACCTTCTACTATACGTGAGTGCAATCTCACTCCATTCACCTCCTTGTCCCATGTTACTTTATACACTTAAGTTTTCCCTTTCTTTGTTTATAATCCGTAGAATCCCCAAGTGCGGAAAATGACAGTTTAAGTTCACTAATTCACCTTATGAAAAAAGCGTGGGATTCGCCTGTTGCCCATCCCACGTGCCGAGGCCTTCGCATTGCCCATACAGTAAGAACGGACAACCGCAGAAAGCCCACGCATGACATATATCATCCCATGCGTGGGCAGCCGCAAACAATACACGTATGCGACAACACACGGCAGGGTATAATATACCTACCGTGAACATCTACCGTTGCCTTGTTCTTTGACTGTATTTGTAAGTTGCGAAGTTACGGCACGTCAAAGACAAGCGTCAGATAAACGCTCTTTTTCATAAAAGTTGCACCCACCCGCTCGGCCCTTGGGGCTTTCTGCAAGAAAATGCGACTGCAAAGATAATGATTATTTTTGAAACTAAAGCATCTTTATCCAACAAAATGCAGATAACTTCAATTTTACATGCTCTACAACATAAAAAATGCCTCATTATCGAAATGAAATGAAGCATAATATACAATCTGAAAACATAATTTGCTGTCTTCATAAAACATCTTCTGCATCTTGATAACCACGTTTTTTGTTGCCTGGGCGGATTTCCAACGTTTTAATGCTATCTCCTATGATAAGTTTTTTCTGCGAAAAAAGTCTCATAGTCTCATTTTTACCCTCAAAATACCAGTTATCTTTCTGATGATTAACAACTTAACACCAATGACACTTCTTGAAAAATACGGAAAAAAGTATCATAGAAGCATTATGGAAGTATCATCATATTATGATTGTACAACTAAAAGGTGTATAGTTGTACGACTATAAAGCTACGATTGTACAACTATAGGGTGTATAGTCGTACGACTAAACAGGTTATAACCGTACAACTAAAGGGGCTATAGTTGTACGCAGGGCAGACGCATTAAATTGCGCTGCCCTCCAAAAGTTTTGACAGGTACTCTTCATCCCAGCCTGCCTTCAATCTTTTCAGGTTGAGACTTCCCTTGGTCGCCTTGTCATTTTTCAAGATGGAGAGGGCCATTTTGCTTATGGTAGAGAAGTTCCTCGCTGCATTTTTGACTTTCTTACTTTCGTCTTCTCTGAAAGTAATGTCCAATTGCCAATGCAAGTTGTTTTCTATGGACCAATGTTGCCTAATGGCGTTAGCTATCTTTTCAGGATCTTCGTTGCTTAAAGAAGTTATGTAGTATCTTGTTTCCTCTGATGTTTCACCAGATGTCGCAACAGATCTTCTTGAGATTATCCCGACAACAGACCTTAGCCCAATAAACTTGTTCTTAAACATTTTC
>OKRY01003327.1_pt1 | contig 11896 bp, 13 predicted proteins | sample 1601121 | NCBI WGS metagenome assembly OKRY01 (sample SAMEA3541546, study PRJEB24748) | human gut metagenome | biome: human gut; feature: human-associated habitat; material: faeces | place: China | collected 2012
AGCAGACCGGCTTTGCGGATTACTCCTCTTTCCTGCGGAATTTCCGGAAAATCTATGGCATTTCCCCAAAAGAGTACCGGGAAAATAACCGCAGCTTGATTATTTCCCAGTAAAGAGGTCGATTGCCGGGGCACCGGCAGCATGAAACAGAATGTGGAAAAATAGGATTTTAATTATGCTAAGTAAGCTCATTTAATGCAAAAAATATCATAATATGTTATACTGTATCTGTTATGCGCTGAGCACTGAATGAAGTGAACAAATGATAGAAGAACATAGGGATGTTATGATGGAAAATTATCAGGAAAAGTATAAAAAAGAATTACACCAGCAGGAGATCAACTCAAATATACACATACTAAAAGGTTTTTTTTGGATTTTTGTGACTATTCTGCTCCTCTGGCTGTTGACATTAGTGAGAATCTTTATTGTGGATGCCAGAATCTTTACCATGGCAGCAGGGGTGTCGGCGGTGATGGGAATTCCTGTTTTATACATTTATAAAAAGGTGGATCTGTCAAAGCATTGGGTAAAGTATGTGTTTTTGACACTGATCTGTATGATATCGGCAGTCATTGCGGCATTTTTGTCATTCCATGCGGTGCTTATCTATGTGTTGCCGTTGCTTTTGGCGGTACAGTACAGGGAGCGGATGACACTGTGGATCACCTATGTTGTCAATGACGTGACAATGGCTGTCAGTATGGTGACGGGATTCTATCACGGAATCTGTGATTTGAATATGCTCTTAGGAAGCAATCATTCCAGAGACTGGTATATGGAGCAGTGGATGGCGGGGACGCTGCAGTTTGGCATTGAGCCGGATCCGGTGTTCGTGATATTGTTCTACGGAGCGCTGCCCCGGGCGGTGATACTTCTGATATTCACCATTATTTTGCGGTATATCAGCATTACCAGCCACGAGGATGCACAGAGGATCGCTGATCTGACATATCGTAAGGAGACCGATCTGGGCACCCATGTATATAACAAGAATAAATATGAGGAAATGATCAATGATTACTATCCGCAGGTGGACAGACTGGCAGCTATTTTCTGGGATGTGAATAATCTGAAATGTGTCAATGACAAATATGGCCATGCCGTCGGAGATGTGTTGATCCAGACATTGTCTTCCGTATTATATGAATTATCCACGGACAGACGTAAGGTCTATCGCATAGGCGGAGATGAATTTGTCATGCTGATCGAGAATCCGGTGGAAGCGGAGATTCAGTCCATGATCGAATCTGTCAATGCCGCATTGCAGGAGAAAGACGGCCGGGGAGAGATACCAATCTCCAGTGCCGTGGGCTGGGCGGAAGGCTGTGGCATGGACATCCGCAAGATTGTGAATGAAGCGGATGCAAAGATGTATGAGAATAAAAAACGTGAGAAGGAAGGCAGAAGATAGGATGGCAAACTGGGTAAGTGCAGGCTGTGGCGTCATTGCCAACGAACTGGCGCAGGCTATGGAAAAAAGAGGACAGAAGCTGTACGGCGTTGTAAACCGGACACCGGAGAAGGCAGTGGCCTTTGCGGAAAAATACGGTGTGCAGAAGGTGTTTACGAGCTTTCAGGATGTATGTGCGGATCCTGCGGTGGATATCATTTATATTTCCACACCCCATAACACTCACATTCGTTTTCTGCGGAAAGCGCTGGCAGCCGGCAAGCATGTGCTGTGCGAAAAATCCATTACGCTGAATTCCGAAGAACTGGAAGAGGCAGTGCAGCTGGCGAAGGAGCATGGTGTGGTGCTGGCGGAAGCTATGACTATCTATCATATGCCGATTTATAAGGAGTTGAAAAAACGCATGGATGCCGGAAAATTCGGAGAATTGCGTGTGATACAGATGAATTTCGGAAGTTATAAGGAATACGATATGAAGAACCGGTTCTTCAACCGGAATCTGGCCGGAGGGGCACTGCTGGACATCGGTGTGTATGCCCTTTCCTTTGTCAGAATGTTCTTAAATTCCTGCCCGGATCAGATTACTTCGCAGGTGAAGCTTGCACCTACCGGTGTGGACGAGCAGGCGGGAATACTTCTGATGAACCGGGAGCAGGAGATGGCAACGGTCACATTGTCCCTGCATGCCAAGCAGCCCAAACGGGGCATGATCTCTTTTGACAAGGCTTACGTGGAAATGTATGAGTATCCCAGAGGGCAGAAAGCAGTGATCACGTACACGGAAGACGGACACACCGAGGAAATTGTGGCGGGAGCTACGGCAGACGCACTGGGATACGAGGTGGAGGATATGGAACAGGCCATCGCCGGACATCCGGAATTAATGAAGCTTGAGCTTACCGAGGATGTTATGAAAATGATGACCCGGATCCGAAAAGACTGGGGACTGACTTATCCAGAGGAAGAGCATGCCACGGAAAAAATCTGAGGAGCAGCCCTGATGCAGTTCCTGACAGGCTCCATGATCTCTGTGGCAGCCTTTGTATGGATGAAAAAACACCCGGGAAAGCTGACTTCCGGGTGCTTTATCTTATCTCGCTAAACTTAGAAGAAGTTTTTGCAGCGCATAAGAGTCACCATCCATAACTGTAAAGCGGGCTTTTTTTGGTGGCTCATCTGCGGAACCGGAAGAGGTGGCGGTGTGCAGGTAACAGCAGTCGATCCCCGCAGCTATAGCACCTGCCAGATCACTGGTGCGTTCGTTGCCGGTCATCAGACAGGTGGTGAAATCTAATCCGTAGCGGTCAAACAGGATCTGAAAAAAAGCGGGATCCGGCTTGCAGCACCCCTCGTCAGAGGAGATAAGGATACCGTCGAACAGATCCCAGAGTCCCAGCGAGCGCAGCTCGTATTCGGTGAAGATCCGCTGGGCATTGGACAGGAGGTAGATCCCACAGCCTTTTGCATGGAGCTGCTGCAGTGTGCCAATCGTGGCGGGATAGCATTGTAAAATATTGAGGGATTCGATCCGGAAGAACTGACCGGTAGCGGTCAGAAGAGCCTCTGTGGGTTGGATCCCTTTTTCGACATAAAGAGTTCGAAAAATATCTGCGGCGCAGATCTCCGGACAGGTGTAAGATGAGGGAATCTTGCGGGCAGCCGTTTCCAGCTGGCGATATCTGTTCCTCAGTTCCCTCCCCGTATAGGAAGCACCCTGGAAGGTATAGAACAGCGCAAGCCTTTTCCAGAGGGAAGTTTTATTTTCATTAGTGTGGATGTCTACTAAGGTGCCGTAGAGATCAAAGATAAAATTATGATACATGGAAGACCTCATTTCTTGTGGTGAAAAACCTTATTCCAGGGAAAATCAGGACGGCTCTTTTCTCAAGCGGAGGCAGAGCCGATAGATATAGTATAGCATTTCTTGCATTTTTCAACAATTAAAAATATAATGATACCAGGGGCAAAAGGTCTAAGCCCACACGAGCTTGCTCATAAGTGGGTGAAAGACCTTTTGACTCCGACGGAACTATTCAGAACCATGAAATTATGAAGCTTTTGTACCGCTGGATAAAGAAAACAGGAGCGACCGGCGGTATGCAGGGAGAGTACCGATGATACGAAATACTGGTCCGGGGAAGAGACTTCTGGCAGCAGGGATTGTACTTATACTAGGCATGACCGGCTGTGGAACAGACAATGAATTATCTCTGACAGGGACGGAAGAGACAGGAATAGAAGTAATGGCCACGGTGGATTTCACAGAAGAGGCTGCCACCGGGGAGAATGCACCGGATGTCACGGATGGGGATGCCGCCGCCGGAGATGCAGAGCAGACTACGGCGGACCGCATGGCGGGACGGACGAAGGTAAAGGGCATTTACGTCACCGGCCCGAAGGCTGGCAGTGGCGGAATGGAAGATCTGATCCGCCTGGTGGATGAGACGGAACTGAATGCCATGGTCATCGACGTGAAAAACGACGAGGGAAATTTGACGTTCCGGCTGACTAATGAGGAGATTCCACAGGACATTCCCGTGCTGGACCGGATATCCGAAATGCAGGCCGGAATACGTTACATCCGGGACATTCAGACAATGATGCAGGAATTGAAAGATCATAATATATATACCATTGCGCGGATCGTATGCTTTAAGGATCCCATTCTGGCGGCGGCACAGCCGGAACTGGCACTGACGAAGCCGGACGGTAAGCCGGTGACAGATGCCAATGGACTGGCCTGGGTAAATCCCTACAGGCAGGAGGTCTGGGAATATCTGACAGAGCTTGCGGAGATGGCGGCAGATCTGGGTTTTGATGAGATCCAGTATGATTATGTGCGATTCCCGGTAGGTTCGGATGCCGATGCGGCAGATTACGGTGTGGATATGGAAGCCTATCCGAAGCGGCAGGCTATACAGGATTTTCTCTCCTATGCGGGAGACAGACTTCACGAAAAGGGCTGTGTGGTCACGGCAGATGTCTTCGGCACTATTATCGGCAGCGAGACGGATGTGCAGACCGTAGGGCAGGATTACACGGCACTGGGACAGACAGTGGATGCCATCAGCCCTATGGTATATCCCTCTCATTATGCTAACGGTGTGTTTGGTCTGAAGGTGCCGGATGCCCATCCTTACGAAACGGTATCGGCCGCCATGCAGGGGTCTGCAGAAGAATTGCAGGAGATTCCGGAAGCGGAGAGGGCTGTAGTACGGCCATGGCTGCAGGCATTTACCGCAACCTGGGTTCCGGGACATATTTCCTACAACGGAACACAGATCAGAGAACAGATCCAGGCAGTCTACGATGCGGGATATGAAGAATGGATCTTGTGGAATGCAACGAACCGCTATTCTCCGGATGGATTACTTGCCGCAGGAGAAGAGAAGCAATAGCGGCAGAAGCTGGCTTTATAACAAATCCGGGCAGGAGCACAGGCCAGGAGCCCGGTCTGATAGGAGCATAAGATGAAAGTAGTCAATAAGATCATGATAGGAATTGCAGTGTTGTGTCTGCTGTTGTGTGGCGGAATCCTGGTATTCGCATTGAACCCCAATATGACCAGTTCTCTGGCGCAGAAACTGTATGGCAATACAGTGGATATACCCCTTGGGACCGAAGAGACCGGGGAAGGACAGACTTCCGGGAATGGAAATATCAGTGTGACGCTTCCTAATGGTATGCCGGGGGAAATGAACGGCTACGTGGCGCCGTCCATGGATCAGATGCAGATTCCGGAGGATGTTAGCGGCAGGACAGGATTTACTCCCGTGCAGCCGGAAGAACAGCAGATTCCGGATCAGGAAGCACAGAATCTGAAGGAAACATTAGGTTCCGGAGAAACGGGAGAGGGGCTGTCATTTTCCGCAGAGGAGTATCCGTATTATCAGATGCTGACGGAGAATCAGCAGTCCGTATACCGGCAGATTTATGCCAACGCACAGAACCTGACGGAAAAGTTTGCACCGGAGAAGACCGTGTCTGCCAGTGATGTAAAGACAGCGTTTGAGGCGGTGATCGGTGATCATCCGGAAATGTTCTGGCTGGAGACGGGTTATTCCAGCAAATATCTGACCAACGGGCAATGCGTGGAGATCGATTTAAAATATAACAGTACGGCAGATGATCTGGAGAGCGCAAAGCAAAGATTTGATGCGGCGGCACAGAATCTGATTACCGGGGCAGCGTCCCTTGACAGCAATTATGAAAAAGAGAAATATGTGCATGATGCACTGGCATCGGCAGTGACCTATGATCTGACAGCGGATATGAACCAGAGTGCTTACAGTGCACTGGTGAATGGGAAGAGCGTGTGTGCCGGTTATGCCAGAGCTTATCAGTATCTGTTACAGCAGCTGGGAATTCCCTGTTATTACTGCACCGGTTATTCCGGTGGGGATCATGCCTGGAATATCGTAAAGCTGGAGGATGGTTATTACAATGTGGATGTGACCTGGGATGACGCAGCGGCCATCCGATATGACTATTTTAACAAGACGGATGCAGATTTTGCCTCCACCCATGTAAGACAGAATCTGTCGGTGTATCTGCCGGCCTGCAACGGTACCGCTTACAGACAGGAAAATACCACAGGGGCAGCGGGTACCGGTCAGCCGTCTGAAGCAGGCGGAGCCACACCGGATCCGGACGCAGGCACCACGCCCTCCGGCGGTCAGACAGACGGGAGCGTTACAGATCCCGGACAGCAGGGAGACGGTACGCAGGAACCGGAGCAGCCTGGCAGCTCTCTCAGTGATTATATCAATCCGGATCCTCAGGAGCCGTTGCGTTATCCCTCCGGCAATACCGCAGGCTCTGCAGGCAATACCACAGCTGCCGCTACGCCGGAGCCCAGAGCCGATGCGCTGACGGATTTAAGTTCCTATTATGAAGACTGCAGGAAGCAGCTGACCGGCCTGGGAAGTGGTGACCAGCATTTTGACAATGTTGTGCCTAAGAGCCTGTGGAGTACCATTGAGCAATCCTATCATACCGGAGCCTACGAGCAGGGATATGTGGTGGATGTGTTGAAAAATCTCGGTATGGAGCATTTTGCAATACAGCTGCAGCTGGTGGATATCGGAGACGGATATTACAGAGTGTATCATAACGTTGTGACCTATTAGGAAACAGATAAGAAACACTGGTATCGAAAGGTATCGGTGTTTTTAAATTATAGAAATAAAAATAAGAATAATTACTAATATTATTGACAGATAATTTCAACTGTGTTATTATCAGATAAAGAAAATAAGTAATGTTAAGAAAATAAAATATGGTAGATAAGAGATACTAAAAAGGAAGCGAAACAGGCTGAAGGAGAAAAGGAGAGAATATAATGAATAACAAGGCAATGCACAAATTAAGTTATGGATTATATATCGTAACGACGAAAGATGGAGAGAAAGCAAACGGTTGTATCGTCAATACTGCGATTCAGGCGGCATCCACTCCGAATCAGCTCTGCATATGCATCAATAAGGCAAATTATACCCATGATATGGTGTTAAAGACTGGCGTGTTCGACGTATCGGTGCTTAGTAAGACAGCACTATTCCCTCTATATCAGCGCTTTGGTTTCCAATCCGGCCGGGAAGTGGACAAATTCGCAGACTACACAGCGTATAAAAATGCGGAGAATGGCGTGCCCTACATCATAGAAGGCACAAATGCTTATCTGGCGGTAAAGGTCAGTCAGACCGTGGATCTGGGATCCCACACCATGTTCATTGGTGAAGTGACAGAGATGGAAGTGTTAAGCGAGGAGCCATCGGCAAACTATGAGTACTATCAAGAAGAGGTAAAGCCGAAGCCGGAGGAAGTGGGAAAAACCGCAGACGGCCAGACGGTATGGCGCTGCACCATCTGCGGTTACGAATACGTGGGCGAGGAACTGCCGGAAGATTTTATCTGTCCGCTGTGCAAACACCCAGCTTCCGATTTTGAAAAGGTGATCAAAAATTAATCCAGTGGTTTTAATAAGGTGAAATGACTGCGCTGTGTCCGGAGGATGCCAAGCTTTGTGAGCTTGCCCAGCTCTGCGGACATGGCGCTTCTTTCTACCCCGAGATAATCCGCCAGCTCCTGCCGGTTGAAAGGGATGGTAAAATCGTTGCTCCTTTTCAATTTTGCCTGATCGGTAAGATAGGCCATCAGTTTTTCCCGGGTGGTCTTACGGGAGGTATATTTGATCTTCTGATTCAGATACATATTTTTCTGCGCTACGATTCCTAGGAGATTGCGTATCAGGGTATGATGGAAAGTGCAGCTGTTGTCGCAGGTGTTTAACAGTGTTTTCCCATTTAGGAACATCACTGTACAGTCCTCTGCTGCCACAATATCCACGGGAAGATATGGAATTCCTGCACAGGCAAAAGCCTCCCCAAACAGGGAATCCGGGGGGATAGAAGCGGTGATATTGCGGTTGCCGTAATAATCGTCCTGTAGGATGTGAACGGAGCCGGATTCGATAATGCCGATGAAATCCGCAGGATCACCGGCATGCTTGATGTATTCTTCCTTTTGATAGGATTTCGTATATGCATTCAGACGCTTCAGCATAACAGGGATATCTTCGGGTAAAATATTTTGAAAAAGAGTGCTAGTCATAATGAATTCTCCTTTTGTTGGAAAATCAACATACTTGATGGGATGATTCTAGTATAATCACCTCAGAAAGTCAAGGAGAGCTCTGGTGGGAGCATGCCGGGCAGGCACAATAACGATGTGTTTAAGAAAGGATGGACAACGATGTATAAAAATATCGACAAGCAGACCAAATTAACTCTGAAGGAGCTGGTGGAATACCAGGAAGGCCAGGTAGTCAGCAAGACTCTGGTACAGAACGATTATGTGAGCATGACAATCTTTTCCTTTGACAAGGGCGAGGAGATATCTACCCATGCAGCAGGCGGAGATGCCATGGTGACCGTTCTGGAAGGCAAGGGCAGATTTACCGTGGGCGATGAGGTATTCTATGTGGAAGAGGGCGAGACACTGATCATGCCCAAGGATATTCCTCACGCAGTATACGGTGAAGAGAGATTCAAGATGCAGCTGACCGTATCTTTCTAAATTATAAGTCGTGCTGTATATACCGCTTGTGTGGAACTAATATTCATGCAGGCGGTACTTTTTTGCCCTTTGTGTTCAGAATTTTACCGCTGGAGCTGGGCGAGAACATGATGGTGCCCATAGGTTGGACTGGTTCACTATCGGTTCTTTTTATGAGGCCATTGGTCATAAGTTGGAAGGAGAAGCGCTGCTTACGATTAATCGCAGGGCGGTGGAGAAGATGATCTTGTATGCGAAGAAAATAATGATTTTGTTGGAAAAACAACATAATGACCTGCTTAAGTTTGCTATAGTATGGAAAGAGACAAAGAGAACAGCAAAATTAAGGAGGCAACATGATTCGAAAAATCATTCATATTGATGAAGAAAAATGCAATGGCTGCGGTATTTGTGCCACAGCATGTCATGAAGGTGCCATAGATATTATTGATGGCAAGGCAAAATTGGTCAGGGAGCATTTCTGCGACGGCTTCGGTGACTGCTTGCCGGGGTGTCCCACGGGAGCCATCACCTTCGAAGAGCGGGAGGCGCCGGCCTATGATGAGGCGGCAGTAAAGCAGGCACAGCAGCTGAAACAACAGGAAAAAATGCAACGGGAAGGTATGCAGATTCCCCATGGAGGATGCCCAGGAAGCAGAATGCGTCAGATGAACCGGACGGAGAACGCAGAAATTGTGGCAGAGAGTAGTGCGACAATGAAATCCCAGTTGTGTAACTGGCCGGTCCAGATCAAACTGGCACCTTTGCAGGCACCGTATTTTGACGGGGCAAAACTGCTCATCGCGGCAGATTGTACCGCTTATGCATATGCGAATTTTCATAAGGAATTCATTCGCGGCAAAGTGACGCTGATCGGCTGTCCGAAGCTGGATGCAGTGAATTACAGCGAGAAGCTGACGGAGATTCTGCGGAACAACGACATTCAGTCCGTGACCATCGTGCGCATGGAAGTGCCCTGCTGCGGAGGACTGGAAATGGCGGCAAAGAAGGCTATACAGGACAGCGGAAAGTTCCTGCCCTGGCAGGTAGTGACCATCTCCATTGACGGAGAAATTATGGAATAATCAGGATTGCCTGTACGGAAAGCAGGCATCTGAAAAATGGAGGTTTGTAGGAAAATGCAGGGAGACAGAATCATCAGCGCCCTGATCGGGCTGGTGGGAGCCATGTCTAATAATGGCAAAACAGAGCGGACGGACAGTGTGGTCCGGGAAGCATTTCTGCGGTTGACAGACGGCGATAGCGAAGAAGAGACAGTCCAGAAGATTCATGCGGAGAAATTCGCCATTGCACCGGACTGCGCTAACTGTCTCAACCCCTGTGGCAATACTTCAGATTACGATATGGCGCAATTTTACGCAGCAGATGTGAAGATCATCGCGGCAAAGCGGGATCTGATTGAGGCTATTTGTAAAAAAATGAGTTCATCGGAGCTCATTCCGGAAACAGTGTATCAGGGAATTGCTTATCTGGGATATGATCTGGAGCCGGAGGCTTATGCGCAGATACAGCAGAAGATTATGTGCTATGATTTGATTCAATAAATTGAGAGTTAGTGAAATACATTGGCAAAATCCACGAACTCCCGGAGCATGCGATACACATGTCTCGATGTAAGGTCTCCGGATGTGAATTTTCTACGAAAAGTGATGAGTAGTTCTCGTCATGACGGGGCCGCCTACAGTCGACATCCATGTCGACAATCGGCTGACGCGGACATCGTGTCCGCTTTCCCCCTGTCTTTCAGCACTTTTCTAGAAAATATCAACATCCTCCGACAAACATCTTCGACATGGCACCGCATACTCCGGGAGTTCTGCGTTTTGGAAAGCTTTCAAAAAACCAGTAGCCCCGGCTGGGTATAAGAATAAGCAGTGCCGTAAGCAGACGTCGGTACCATAGCGTCCCAAGGGACGCATTGCGGTCGTATTGTGACCGCTTATGTACCGCTACGCTCTGCGACAGGAGCGCATCGTACTAAAGTACGAGCGTGCCGCGTTTCTTATACCCTGCCAAGGGCTACGGGATTATTTCACTAGCTTTCAAGTTACACTAACACAATTTGCCGGCATAGCAAGATTATGTTATATTAAGTTTATCTTAGAGAAATGAGAGAGAGTAATGGCTGGAATTGAAAAAGTGATTTTCATGAATATGTGTATGGTCTATGATAAAGAAGGTAATGTGGTGGCGCTGGACAAGGTGGGAAAAGGGTATTCGGGAACGACTTTTCCCGGCGGACATGTGGAAACGGGGGAGACCTTCAAAGAATCGGTGATTCGGGAAATTTATGAAGAGACCGGACTGACGATCCAAAATCCCAGACTGACCGGCATTTATCACTGGATGACAGGGGATATAAGGAATGTGGGATTTTTATATAAAACGTCGGAATATGAAGGAAAATTGATCTCATCCGAGGACATAGCTGCCGTCTGGCTTCATCTCGGTGAAGGATACCGGGCACTCGTCATACTCTACCACCTGGCCGTCCTCAATGCGCCGCCGCAGCTCCGGCACCCGGTTCACCGCCCGGTGAATGACATACAGCATGGTCAGGAAGATAGGCTTGTGCTCCGCCCGCAGCCGCAGCTCCAGGGCCGTCACATCCAGCTGCACCGTTACCCCGGCATAGGGGAAGGAATACCCGCTGAACAGCTGAAACTGCTCCCGCCGGGGGTCCTTCTCCATATCAATTACACGCCGCTCCATAATCGCCTCCTGATAAACAAAAACGCCCCGCCCCACGCATAGGGGCGAAGCGCTGCTTCACGGTACCACCCTAATTTGACGGGCAAACCGTCCGTCATCACAAGTCATTCTGTAACGGGAATGACCCGTCCCGCTCGTCGCGGGCCGCTGGGAGGTGGCTGTCCGCCTGCCGGTGCCGATGGGCTTGCACGCTCCCCATCTCGCTGCGGGCCGGTGTGTGGCGAACTCTTCTCCGTCGCTGCATTTGATTATAGCCCATTTTATCACAAATTTTCCGCTTGTCAACGGTTTTCTGCATCCGAAACCGGATGGAAATTTATACACTTTTCCTCTTGCGAAAGCCGCAGAAACTGGTATACTGATAGATGTTTTTCCCCGGATTCTGACGAAATCGGACGGTTTTGACGATATGCATAAGCTGAAAAAAATAGATTTTTGCAGGCATCTCTCCTTTGCCGTGGTGGGCGGCTTTTTCGCCGCGTATGCCATCCTCTGCCGCAGCGGCGTCATGGGCAACGCCCAGACGGTGAACCTGCTCGAGCTGCTGATCGACGCGCTCTTCGGGCGGGGGTTGAACGTGCTGCTGCACCTCGGTGCGCTCGCGCTCTATGTCCTCGGCACGATGCTCACGGTGCTTCTGCCGCACTGGTTCCGCCTCGACATCCGCCGCACGGCGCCGGTGGTCGACGCGTT
>OKRY01003329.1_pt1 | contig 11896 bp, 8 predicted proteins | sample 1601121 | NCBI WGS metagenome assembly OKRY01 (sample SAMEA3541546, study PRJEB24748) | human gut metagenome | biome: human gut; feature: human-associated habitat; material: faeces | place: China | collected 2012
CATTTCGTTCTCTACCGGCGCTAATAACGGATTAATGGTCAATGCCAACGGCTATACCCAGCATCTTCCGGCGCTGTTCAGCGATCTGTTGCAGGGATACTTCAGCTATACGCCGACCGAGGAACAGCTGGAGCAGGCCAAATCCTGGTATGCGCAGATGATGGACTCCGCCGAGAAAGGCAAAGCCTACGATCAGGCGATAATGCCGATCCAGATGGTCTCGCAGGTGCCGTACTTCCAGCGCGAAGTGCGCCGGGCGCTGCTGCCCTCCATTACCCTTAAAGAGGTGCTCGACTACCGCGCCAACCTGAAAACCAAGGGGCGTCCTGAACTGATGGTGATCGGCAATATGACCGCCGATGCCGCCACGACGCTGGCCCGCCAGATCCAGCAGCAGCTGGGCGCTGACGGCAACGAATGGTGCCGCAATAAAGACGTGGTGGTGAACCGGCAGCAGCTGGCGATCTTCAACAAAGCGGGCAACAGCACCGACTCTGCGCTGGCCGCGGTGTTCGCACCGCCCAACGTGGATGAGTTCAGCAGCACCGCCGCCAGCAGACTCCCGCTGAGGTTGAAGCAGCTGTGGGCCAGCGCGGCGCGGGCGGCGTCCTTCCCCTGCCCGATGCAGGCCAGCAGGGCCGTGACCGTCGTGCCGATGTTGTCGCCCAGAAGGACAGGCACCGCCCCGGCAAGGCCCAGCACGCTGTGGATGCCGTCCGGCCCGGCCTGCCGGGCCACGTTCTGCAGCAGCGCGATGGTGGCCGAACTGCTCTGCACCACCATGGTCATGGAGAGGCCCAGCAGGATGCCCAGAAGTGGCGACTCCTTCACCCGGGTCATCCAGTCGAGAAAGACCGCCTGCCCGGCCAGCGGCTGCAAAGCCCGGCCCAGGATGTCGATGCCCTCGAAAAGCAGCCCGAAGGAGAACACGGCCTCTCCCACGGCCCGCCAGCGGGGCCTGCAGGCCGCGAAGTCGAGGAGGAAGCCCAGAAACAGCACCGGGTACACCAGCGTTTGGACATCGAAGGCGATGAGCTGTGCCGTCATGGTGGTGCCGATGTTGATGCCGTAGATGACGGCCACCGCCCGGGGCAGTTCCAGCAGCCCGGCGCTGACGAAGCCGATGACCATCACCGTCGCCGCCGAGCTGCTTTGGAGCACTGCCGTCACGGCCAGCCCGGTGAGGACACCCAGCAGCGGCGTGGCCGTCAGCCGGGCCAGCAGCCGCTTCATGGCGTCGCCCGCCGCCCGCTGCAAGGCGCGGCTCATCCTGTCCATCCCGTAGAGGAACATCGCCAGCCCGCCGAACAGCGCAAAGAGCATCTGCATCCCCTGCTCCATCCGCACACCCCCTTGTCCGTCAGTGTATGAGGGGTGGACGGGCGGTATGACGGGAAGGCTTCTTCTCTGTACAACCTCTCAGTCTGCTTCGCAGACAAGGCCGGGTTGCGGCAGCGCGTTAGCACTGACGGAGAGGTCGGACTACAGAGAACTTTCTCTGAGACCCGCGCGTTATCTGAGAAAGTGACGTTTTTCACACGCAGCATCGTTCAAAAAGTCACTTACGCAAGGTGATGAAGTGACCCCTGCTGCGTAAGTGAGTCACTTACGCAGATACCCTCACTTACGCAAGTTGCGTAAGTGACGTTTTATAATTATATTACGTTATTTTTTAGTCACTTTCTCACATAATCTACCTCAGTAGAGCGTATCACTTCATCAGCCCCATCGTCCATGCCCGGACCAGCAGGCCCAGCAGGACGACGGCCAGCAGCACCACGGTGAGAGCGCGGCTCTGGGTGCGCTGACGCTTCTTGCGGCGGGCCGTGGTCTGCATATTCTGGCGGCTGCGGCTGTTCCGGCCAGAGGTATTCCGGCTGCGGCCTGATGTCCCCTTCGAGATCGTGCGGCTTCCGCCGCTCTGGCGCTTGCGGGATGTGCTGCCGCTTTTCTGGGACTTCTGACGGCGGGGCGCTTCGTCCTCAGCCTTCTTCTGAGGCTCGATGGTCTCCGACGCACCGCAGCGGGACAGAAAGTCCTCCGCCATCCGGTAATACTTCTCGAGGTCGCCGGTGGTCAGGGCCGTTCCCTCATAGCCCGCTTCCAGCTCCTCCACGGCCTCGTTGAACCGGATCGCCGCCTGTGCGGCTGCGGTCTTGTCGGAGGCGTGGGCGGCCTCGTTGCGGGCCATCCGCACCGCGTTGCAAGCGCGGCGGGCCGCTGCCGGGTGGGGCGTATTGCCCAGCAGGTCCAGAGGCCGGGCGGCGTCCTTTTCCGGGTCCAGCAGGATGCGCATACAGAGGGTGGTATCCAGCTGCTGCCAGCCGGTGCGGCCATTCAGCTCCGGCAGGCGCTCGTAGTAGTCGGGGCTCTCCTTCTGGCGCTGGGCCAGATGCTTCATCAGGGCGTCCACGCTGTGAGCGCCGGGCTTTTCCTCCCAGTGCCAGCGCAGCAGCTTCCGGCTGATGTCGTCGCAGGCCGCTTTTATCTCGAACGCGGCCTGCAAAGCTTCGTCAGGCATAATCATCTCTCCTTGTTAAACCTCTCCGTCACGCCTACGGCGTGCCACTGCCCGGCCATGTCTGCGAAGCAGACTGAGAGGTTATTCCTTAAATTAAAAGCGGAGGAAGCCTCTGCCTCCTCCGCCGTACATCCTATTTTACATCATGAACTGAGAATACACGAAGCCGCACAGGGCGATGCCCGCACACACGATGGCGGTGATGGGCGGCACCCAGCGGATGAGCGTCTCAGCGATGCTGTCGCGGGGGTCTTCCTCTTCGCAGTCGTCCTCCTCGTCCAGCGGCTTTGCCTGTAGGCGGGACGGCGCGGCGGCGGGACTCGAGGGTACCACACGGGTGCCGTACTTCTCCATCTCTTCGTCCGGCGCAAAGGACTTGGCCGGGCGCACCGGCTCCGGCTGGCGGGGCAGGACGCGGGTAGCCTCCTGCTCCGGGGCGCGGGACACCACGCGGGTCGCGTCCATCTCAGCGACAGGCGCATAGCCGGGCGCAGGCTCCGCCGCCCGGGGCGGGATGATACGGGTGGCTTCCTCCTGAGCCGCACCCACGATACGGGTAGGCTCCTCAGCAGGCGCAGCCGGGCGTACCGGCTGGGCCGCAGGCTGCGGCTCGGGCTGGCGCACCGGGGCTTCCGGCTGCAGCAGGGTATTCAGCGCGTTCTGCAAAAGGATGCGGTCACTGCCGCACTCGGAGCAGTAGACGGTGTCCTCTTCCTTCGGGTGGAAGGCACCGCAGGCGCAGTACCAGCCGTTCTCGAAGACCTGGGGCATGAACTTCATGCCGGTGCGGTTCATCCGGGCTTCGAGGGCCTTCTGCATCTCGACGCTCAGGCGGCGGGGGGCCGGCAGGCGCACCCGCTTGATGCTCTCGAGGTGGACGACCTTCCTGCCGCTGTAGACATTGCGCAGGGTAACGTCCACGCTGGTGATGGCCTTCTGGGTGACGAAGACAGCATCGTCCATGCCGAAGCTCTCGCCGGGCTTTGCGGTAAGGTCACGGTACTCGAACTCGTCCTCACAGAGGATGACGCCGTCCACGCCCTTGCACTTGAAGTGGATCTCCAGTGCCGTCAGGGTCACACGGGAAATGTTCTTAAAGGTCAGACAGACCGCGTGTTCGCCGCTGACTTCGCCCTTGAGCAGCTCCACGCAGACGAACTGCACCGGGCTGCCCGGGGTGTAATAGTTGGCCCGTGTCCGCGCGACCGGTTCAAAATTTTCCTCCACAACACTCTCCCCTTTCTCTTGGTTTACTGGTTGGCTTCGCCTTCATCCGGCGTTTCGGGGGCCGGGGCTTCCTGCGGGGCGGCATCCACTGCCTCAGCAGGTTCGGCAGGCTCCGCAGCCTCTGCGGTCTCGGCCTGTTCCACAGGCTGGACAGCGGGCTGAGCCTCGGCGGGCTTTGCATCGGGGTCCTCACGCTGGGGCAGGGTCTCGCCTGCCATCACGGCGTTGAACTCCTTCTCGTTCAGCTTCTCGCGCTCCATCAGGGCCTGTGCCAGCGCATGGAGCTGGTCGATATGCTCCGTCAGGGTGCGGCGGCAGGTCTCGTAGGCCTCGTCGATGATGTCCCGCATCTCGCTGTCGATCTCAGCAGCGGTGGTCTCGCTGTAGCCCTTGCCCTGACCGAGGTCGCGGCCCAGGAAGGTCTCCTCCTGAGAGGTGCCGTAGACCACAGGGCCAAGGCGCTCGGAGAAGCCGTACTTGGTGATCATCTGGCGGGCGATGTTCGTCGCCTGCTGCAGGTCGTTGGACGCACCGGTGGAGATGTCGTCCAAGATAAGCTGCTCGGCTACGCGGCCGCCCAGACTGGACACGATGTCCTCGAACATCTCGCCCTTGGTGACGTAGCTGCGGTCTTTCTCGGGCAGATACATGGTGTAGCCGCCGGCCTGACCGCGGGGGATGATGGTGATCTCATGCACACGGGGGTGGTGCTTGCAGTAGAAGCCCGCCACAGCGTGGCCTGCCTCGTGGTAGGCGGTGAGCTTTTTCTCTTCGGGGGTGACGACCCGGCTCTTCTTCTCGGGGCCGGCCATGACCTTCATGGAAGCCTCTTCGATGTCCTCCATGGTGATGGCCTTGCGGCTGCGGCGTGCAGCCAGCAGAGCGGCCTCGTTGACGAGGTTCTCGAGGTCAGCGCCCGCAAAGCCTGCGGTGCGCTGTGCGATGACCTTGAGGGAGACATCCGGGGCGAGGGGCTTGTTCTTGGTGTGGACTTTCAGGATCTCCTCGCGGCCCTTGACGTCGGGCAGGCCGACGTAGACCTGACGGTCGAAGCGGCCCGGGCGGAGCAGGGCCTTATCGAGGATGTCGGCACGGTTGGTGGCCGCCATGACGATGACGCCATCGTTGGCCTCGAAGCCGTCCATCTCGACCAGCAGCTGGTTCAGGGTCTGCTCGCGCTCGTCGTGACCGCCGCCGAGACCGGCACCGCGCTGACGGCCCACAGCATCGATCTCATCAATGAAGATGATGCAGGGCATGGTCTTTTTTGCCTTGTCGAAGAGGTCGCGCACACGGGATGCGCCGACGCCGACGTACATCTCGACGAAGTCAGAGCCGGAGATGGAGTAGAACGGCACACCGGCCTCACCGGCGCAGGCGCGGGCCAGCAGGGTCTTGCCGGTACCCGGAGGGCCGACGAGCAGCACGCCGTGAGGGATGCGTGCGCCCAGAGAGTTGAACTTGTCGGGGCTCTTGAGGAACTCCACGACCTCTTTCAGCTCCTCCTTCTCTTCGTCTTCACCGGCCACATCGGCAAAGGTGGCGGTCTTCTTGTTCTCGTGCTCGTCCTTGACCTTGGCTTTGCCGACATTCATGATGCCGCCGCCACCGCCGACACCGCCCCGCATCATCGAGAACAGCAAAAAGCCGGTGCAGCCCAGCATCCCCAGATAGAAGATGATCTCCATCCAGGGGATGGTCTCCTTGAGGGAGGTGTAGTCGTAGGTCATGGGCGCGTCGGGGTTCGCCGCGTCGTAGGACTCGATATACTTGTCCACGTTCTCGATGAAAACGTAGGCGTAGGGCAGCTTGTAGCGGACGGTGACGGTGCCGTCGTCCTCCTGCACTGCGCCGGTGGGCTCCGACGAGGAGGAGAGCATCCCGCTCAGCAGACCGCCGGCAGACTGCACAGTGCTCTGGGTGGAGGAGACGTCCGGCAGGGGCAGGTCGCCTTCTTTCAGGTTCAGGGTGATGACGCTGGTGTTGCGGTCCAGCGTGAAGGCCGTGACCTGATTGTGCTCAAAGTAATGGACGACGGTGGAGTAGCTCATGGTCGAGCCGCTGGTGCTGCCCGACCCGCTGCCCATCACCGACCAGACCATCAGCACGGCGGCCAGCGCCAGTGCGAGGATGAGCGGATTGATACGAGGTCTCTTAGGTTGCAAAAGGATCAACTCCAGTTCTGGTTTTATTTCTTACTTTTCGTAGACGCTGGGTTTGAGTACGCCGATGTAGGGCAGGTTGCGGTACTTCTCGTCGTAGTCGAGGCCATAGCCCACCACGAACTCGTCCGGCACCGCGAAGCCCTCGTAGTCCGGAGCGATGTCGGCCTTGCGGCGGCTGGGCTTGTCGAGGATGGTGCAGATCTTCACCGAGTTCGGGTTGCGCATCTTGAGCATCGGCACGAGGTTCGACAGGGTGATGCCGGTGTCGAGGATGTCCTCCACAATGAGCACATCCTTGCCGGAGAGGTCGCCGTCCAGATCCTTGATGATCTTGACGAGGCCGGTGCTGGTGGTGTTGCCGCCGCCGTAGCTGGACACCACCATGAAGTCGATGCTGCACGGGATGCTCACAGCGCGCATCAGGTCGGCCATAAAGACCACCGAGCCCTTGAGGATGGAGACGAGGACGAGGTTTTTGCCCTCATAGTCTTTGCTGATCTGAGCGCCCAGCTCAGCCACTTTCGCTTTCAGCTCCTCTTCCGAAACGAGGACCTTCAAAATATCGTCATGCATGCTCATGATTCGATTCCTCCAAAATTTTCTAGTTCCACCTGCAGCAGCTGCCCGGTGTCCGGCCCGGGGGCCAGCCCATCGGCAAAGCCCTCTCCGCAGACCCACAGCACCTGTCTGCCTGCCGCCAGCAGCGGCAGCGTATCCCGTTCCCGGGGCGGGATGCCCGCCTCGTTCATCCATTTGCGCAGCTCCCGGTCTACCCCCCGCCCGGCCGGACGGAAGCGGTCGCCGGGCTGACGGCAGCGTAGCCGCAGAACAGGACATATCGAGTTTATTTTAGCATAATCTGCCTGATTTTTTAAGTCTTTTTTATGAACACCCTGTGTTTTTTCTTCAAAACAGGCCGAAACCACCCGGATATGCAGCTTTCTGCCGCCGGGCAGCGGATAATCGCCGCCCTCCGGCAGGGATACTTCAAATTTCGGACAGTCCGCTTTTTCGCCCTGCCGACGGGTGTTTTTATCGGCTTCCTCCCGCCAGAGCACGCCGTCCCGGGCGCAGAAGCGGACGGCGTCGGTGAGCTGCACCGCGCCGCTGCCCTTTTCCACAAGGTCGGCCAGCAGGCGGATATATTTTTCCTCCGCGTCCCGCACCGGCTCCACAAGGCTGTGGAGGGCCATGTCGAGGATGAGCGGGTCAGTCTGCCGCAAAGGCTCTGACATCCACACGGGCTGGCCGCTGCGCAGGGCGTATCCCGCCCCGCCGGGCAGGCTTTTTGCGTCCGTTGCCCGGGCCGAAGCCAGCAGCGCATCCGCCTGCCGGGCGAAGTATTCGTCCGCCTTGGCGGCTTTCTCACAGAAGCGGGCCAGATTTTGCTCGGCGGCGCTGTTGACCCCGCAGAGGGCGGGCAGTGCGCCGTGGCGCAGACGGTTGCGGGCGTAGTCGTCGGCGTCGTTGGTCTCGTCGGTGACCCAGCGTTCGCCGCAGGCGCGGCAGACGGCCTCGGTGTCGGCCCTCGTCAGGCAGAGCAGAGGCCGCAGATAGCCCGGGCGGCTGGGCCGGATGCCCGCCGCGCCGTGGAGGCCGGTGCCTCTGGCCAGCCGGAACAGCAGCGTCTCGGCCTGGTCACTCCCAGTATGGGCAGTTGCGACGGCATCTATCCCGTCGGCCAGCACCCGCTCAAAGCAGGCATACCGCAGGCGGCGCGCCCAGTCCTCCCCCGCCCGGGGCTTTCCCGCCTCGGCTTCCAGCTCAGCGGCATGGAACACCCGCAGCGGCAGGCCCAGCCGGGCGCAGACCTCCCGAACGAAGGCTTCGTCCCGGTCCGCCGTCTCCCCCCGCAGGCCGTGGTTGACGTGGCAGACCGTGAGGGCGATGCCCTTTTCCTCGGCCAGCGGGCGCATGAGGCAGAGCAGGGCCATGCTGTCGGCCCCGCCCGAAACAGCCAGCGCGAGATGCTTTTTGCCGTCCAGCAGCTTTTCCCGGACGCAGAAGCCGCGCACCGTCTGTAAGATCTCTTCGTAGCTCATCAGCGTTTGAAGTCCACATCCATAAAGCGGGTGTGGGCGCCGTCCCAGCCCAGCGGCACCGTGCTGGTCTCGCCGTGACGGTTCTTTGCCACGATGCACTCGGCGGTGTCGGCGTCCACCTCCGCGCCGTCGGGGTTCTGGCTGGCGTAGTAGGAGTCGCGGTACAGGAAGAGGACGCAGTCGGCGTCCTGCTCGATGGAGCCGGAGTCGCGCAGGTCAGACAGCTGGGGGCGGTGGCTGGAGTTGTTGCCCTGCTTTTCCACCGCACGGGACAGCTGACTCAGAGCGATGATCGGCACGTTCATCTCTTTGGCCATAATTTTGAGGTTTCGGGTGATGGAGCTGATCTCCTGCACGCGGTTCTCGCTGCGCTGGCCGCTGGTCATCAGCTGCAGATAGTCGATGACGATGAGGCCCACGTTGGGGCGGGCGGGGTCCTGATTGACCCGGCGGATCTTCGCCTTCATCTCGGTGATGGTGATGCCCGAGGTGTCGTCCATATAAATCGGTGCGTCGTGCAGTTTTTCGGTGGCGAGGGCCAGATACTCCCAGTCCTCGGCCCGGAGCGCACCGGTGCGGAACGCCTGACTGTCGATGCCCGCTTCAGCGGAGAGGATGCGGTTGGTCAGCTGCTCCTTCGTCATTTCGAGGCTGAAGATGGCCACCGGCACCTTCTGCTGCATGGCCACGCGGGTAGCGATGTTCAGCGCGAAACTGGTCTTGCCCATACCGGGGCGGGCAGCGAGGATGATGAGGTCGCCGCGGCCAAGGCCGGTGAGGACGGTGTCCAGCAGCCGGAAGCCGGTGGGGATGCCCTTGTACTTGTCGGCGTCGGGGCCGCTGATCTTTTGCAGATTTGTCAGCGTCTCCACCATGCTGGAAGAAAGGGGCGTCAGGGCGCTGGAATCGCGGCCGGAGCGGATCTCATAGATGCGCTGCTCGGCGTTTTCCAGCAGCAGGTCGGCGTCGGGTTCGTCGCCCGCGTCCTGCAAAATGTCCTTTGCAACGCCCATCAGCTGGCGCACCAGATACTTTTCCTGCACGATCTGGGCATAGGCCTTCACGTTGGAAATGCTGGGCACCGTCTCGGCAAGGCCGGTCAGGTACACCTTTGCTTCGTCGGCACTGGGGAACACGCCGTCCGAGATAACAGCGTCCAGCAACGTCACAAAGTCGATGGTCTGGTCGGCGGTGAACAGGCGCAGCATTTCGGAGTAGATCTGCGCATTCTGCCGGGTGTAGAACATCTCCGGCCGGATGATCTCCACCAAGTCGGTGAGCGTTTCCGGTTTGAGCAGCACCGCACCCAGCACGCTCTGCTCTGCCTGCATGTTGTAGGGCAGGTTGATGCCCACGCTTTCCAGATTCAGTTCATTGGAATAATGTCGTTCGTTCGGCATGGTAGTTTATCCTTTTGCATCATTTCGCTGAAAAGCCAAAAAGCGCCCCCTGCTGTGAGGGGGCGCAGATGGCAGAAAAATCAGGCCTGTTCCACTTCCACCATGATCTTGAAAGAAGCGACCACACCAACGTGCAGACGGACCTTGCCGTTGAACACACCGGCATCCTTGATGTCCTTGGTCTCCAGCTCGATCTTCTTCTTATCGATGGGTGCGCCTGCCAGCTGAGCCAAAGCATCGGCAACTTCCTTGCCGGTGACTTTGCCGTGCAGACGGCCGGATGCACCGCCCTTGGCCTTGATGGTCACGGTCTTGCCCTCGATCTTTGCGGCCAGATCCTTGGCAGCAGCTACGGTCTCAGCCTCGTGGAAATCGGCAGCAGCTTCCTTGCTGCGGGCAACGTTCACAGCGCTGGCATCTGCCACAGCGGCCAGCTTGCGCGGGAACAGATAGTTGCGGGCGTAGCCGTCGGAGACCTCGTGGATCTCGTCCTTCTTGCCAATGCCCTTGATATCCTGCTTGAGAATCACTTTCATGATGTTATCCCTCACTTCTCACCGGAAAACCGGTACAGTTGTTGTGTTTATAGTATAGCGCATTTGTCGCTTTTGGGCAAGAGGAAGCGCGCATTGCAGCATTATCCTCAAGTGAACTCTCCCCCAGTCTGCTTCGCAGACAGCCCCCTCTGAGATGGGGCCTTTGGCAAAACCGAAGGCCTGTCCTTTTCGCCAGAGGCTCCTTCTTTGAGACAGACTCCCCCGGCCGGGGGAGGTGGCACAAAGTGCCAGAAGGGGAACAGCTGGCATCACACAAATGATGACGGAAGGAGTTTTCTTATTTCAGTTCCTTTGCCGCCACGTCCAGAGCTACCTCAATGACCTTGTCCATGTCATAGTACTTATACTCGCCCAGACGGCCGCCAAAGATCACGTCCGGCTCTGCATCGGCCAGCTTCTTGTACTCGGCATACAGGGCACCGTTCTTCTCGTCATTGACGGGGTAGTACGGCTCGTCGCCCTTCTTCCACTCAGCGCTGTACTCGCGGCTGATGACCGTTTTGGGCTGGGTGCCGAACTCAAAGTGCTTGTGCTCGATGATGCGGGTGTAGGGGGTCTCGGCGTCGGTGTAGTTCACGACGGCGTTGCCCTGATAGTTGTCGGTGTCCAGCACCTCGGTCTCGAACCGGACGCTGCGATACTGCAATGCGCCCAGCTGGTAGCCGAAGTAGGCATCGACGGGGCCGGTGTAGACGACCTTCTCCGCCAGCTTGTCCAGAGACGCCTTCTCGGCCAGATAGTCCACGTTCAGGCGGACTTCCACGCCGTCCAGCATCTTTTCCACCAGAGCGGTATAGCCGCCGTTGGGGATGCCCTGATACAGCGCATTGAAATAGTTGTTGTCATAGGTGAAGCGGACGGGCAGGCGCTTGATGATGAACGCAGGCAGCTCGGTGCAGGGGCGGCCCCACTGCTTGCCGGTGTAGCCCTTGACCAGTTTCTCGTAGATGTCGGTGCCCACCAGACTGATGGCCTGCTCTTCCAGATTCTTCGGCTCGGTGATGCCCGCTTCGGCCTTCTGCTGCTCGATCTTGGCCCTGGCCTCAGCCGGCGTGACCACGCCCCACATCTTGTTGAAGGTGTTCATGTTGAAGGGCATGTTGTAGATCTCGCCGTGGTAGTTGGCCACCGGGCTGTTGGTGTAGCGGTTGAACTCCGCGAACTGGTTCACATACTGCCACACGGCCTTGTTGTTGGTGTGGAAGATGTGGGCACCGTAGCGGTGCACGTTGATGCCCTCCACCGGCTCGGTGTAGATGTTGCCCGCGATGTGGCCGCGCTTGTCGATGACGAGGCAGCGCTTGCCGGCCTTCTTCGCCTCGTGGGCAAACACTGCGCCGTACAGACCGGCACCCACGATGAGATAATCATACTGCTTCATGGGAAGATTCCCCTTTCCTCATTTTTTCGTATCCGGGGCGCTCTTTTTTTGCGACTCCCGGTACTGGTCGATGGCGGTCTGGATGCGCGCACGCGCCGCCTCCGGGGTGATGTGCTTGAGCTGGGCCGCCGCCATGGTCTGGTGGCCGCCGCCGCCCAGCGACTCCATGATGACCTGCACATTCACGGCCCCCAGACTGCGGGCCGAGACGTTCACACCCGTGCCCGCCTGAACGGCCACAAAGCTGGCATCGACGCCCTGAATGGTCAGCAGGTCGTTTGCGGCCTGCGCCACGGCCACGCGGGCCTCCGGGGCGAGCTCGCCGCCCACCGAGATGGCACAGCCTTTGTACATCTGGGCGGCTTCCACCAGCGCGGCCTTGGCGTTGTATTCCACCATGGTCACATCGAACAGCTGGCGGACCCGCTCGGTCTCCGCGCCATAGCGGCGGAGGGCCGCAGCGGCCTCAAAGGTGCGCACACCGGTGTGCAGGGTGAAGTCGCGGGTGTCCAGCATGATGCCGGAGAGCAGGCCCTCGGCCTCGACCCGGTTGGGCTTGTCGTCGCGGGTGCCGACGTACTGCAGCAGCTCCGTGACCAGCTC
>OKRY01003330.1_pt1 | contig 11894 bp, 8 predicted proteins | sample 1601121 | NCBI WGS metagenome assembly OKRY01 (sample SAMEA3541546, study PRJEB24748) | human gut metagenome | biome: human gut; feature: human-associated habitat; material: faeces | place: China | collected 2012
GAATGACCTCACAGTAATAGTCCCTGCTTTCCGGGTCCTCTGCCATTCCTTCTGTAAGTCCCTCTGCATATCCCTGGATCAGGGCAATAGGTGTTTTCAGTTCATGAGATACATTGGCGATAAATTCCTTTCGGGCTTCATCAATGCGTATCTTCTCTTCAATGTCCTTTTGCAGTTCATTATTGGCTGTTTTCAGTTCTCCTATGGTTTCCTTCAGCTTTTCCGAAAGAGTATTCATACTATTTCCCAGTACACCGATTTCATCCTCGGAGTCTCCTGTATAACGGGCGTCAAAATCCAGCTCTGACATCCGCTCCGACAAAGCTGCAAGAGAGAGAATAGGAGAAGTGATCTTTTTCCCTGCAAAATACATGATAATGCTTCCTGCTGCCAAGGCAATAAGACCGATATATACCATGAAACGGTTAGACAGATCTACGCTTTCATGTATACTTGCAATAGGCATGGACATGATAAAGATAGTCTTATTATCTTCAAAGAAGCCCCAGTTCTGCAGATAGAAGCTTTTGGCATGTTTGTCAAAACTTTTTTCAATGGTGTAGTTTTCTTCATGCACCAGTGTTTCTGTCTTTGGTCCACGCTTTCCAAGGATATACTGCTGCACACGGTCTGCTAAAAGTCTTCCATCCCAGAAAGAAGGATACGTTTCATCATTGGTACTGTCTACGATCACTACCGTAATATTGTATTTTTCATTTACATTGCGGATCAGCCTGGTGATCTCATTTTGTTCTCCGTCTTTACCTCCTCTCCATTGTCGGAAAAACGGATGAAAGAGCGGAGCGTACAAGTATAAATATGTACTGCCGGCGGCTTCCTGTCACGCCTTAGTTCTTCAATCACTTTCATCATGTAGGCAGACAAATCCGTTGTGCCCACATCTTTTGTTTCTACTTCATTCATAAATCTGCTTTATTAGTTTTTTACGCAATATACGAACGAACAATCTTTCGCAAAGAGTGTTTGAAAGACTATTATTCCAACCTAAACGAAAAACTTAATATATGAAACAAATCTTACTCATCATCTTCTTGGGAGCAAGTGTTTCCGCAACGGCGCAAACCCTCTCCCTGAGCTTCGATGATGCCCTTCGGCAGATGCAGCAGGGAAACCGAAGCCTGAAGATAGCCGACAAGGGTATCGAGACCGCACGGACGGAACGTGACAAACTGAACGCCCTTTGGTATCCGAGCCTGCAAGGTGCGGGCACATTCGTACACCTGTCCGAAAAGATAGAAGTGAAGCAACCGTTGTCGCAATTTACCGACCCTGCCAAAGACTTTGTTCACAACCTCGTACCGGACGACCAATTTATCAGCAGTATCCTCGACCAGATAGGCAGCCACACCCTCGCCTTTCCGCTCGCACCCCGTAACCTCACCACGGTAGGTCTGACCGCCGAATGGATCGTGTTTTCCGGCGGAAAGCGCATCCGTGCCGGAAAGATAGGAAATGCAATGATTGACATCGCCCGCGAGAACCGCGAACAGACAGACGCCACGCAGCGTGTCCTCTTAGCAGAAAGCTATTTCGGACTGCGTCTGGCACAAGAAGTGGTGCGCGTACGCCAAGACACCTACAACAGCCTGAAACGTCATTACGAAAATGCCTTGAAACTGGAAGCCGCCGGAATGATAGACAAGGCCGGACGCCTCTTTGCGCAAGTGAACATGGACGAAGCGCAACGCTCGCTGGAAGCCTCGCAAAAGGAAACAGCCGTTCTGCAAAACGCTTTGCGTACGTTGCTCAACATAACGGATACTTGCAGCATACAGCCCGTTTCCCCGCTTTTCATAAACGCCGTGCTACCTGCAAAAGAGGAGTTCCTGCAAACCATGCAAACCGAAAACTATACCGTCAACCAATTGCAGTTGCAATCGCATATAGCCAAACAACAGCTCCGTATCGAACAGAGCGGCTACCTGCCGGACATCGCCGTATTCGGCAAGCAGACGCTATATGCCCACGGCATCCAAAGCAACCTCATCCCCCGCACCATGATAGGAGTAGGATTCACCTGGAATCTCTTTGACGGTCTGGCACGGGAAAAACGGATACGCCAATCCAAGATAGCCCAACAGACCCTCTCCATAGGGCAGGAAAAAGCCAAAGACGATTTAAGTGTGGGTATCGACAAACTCTACACGCAGATGCAGAAAGCACAGGATAATGTTCGTGCCCTGAACACAACCATCGAACTGAGTGAAGAGTTAGTGCGCATCCGCAAGAAATCGTTCACTGAAGGCATGGCAACAAGCACCGAAGTAATAGATTCAGAAACGATGCTGGCAACCGTACGCGTGGCCCGACTGGCAGCCTATTACGAGTATGACGTGGCGTTGATGAATCTGCTGGCGCTTTGCGGCACGCCGGAAGAATTCGGGAAACTTAGTAATTTGAGAGTTGAGAATTAAAAATTGAGAAACAGGCTGTGCAATGAGGATTACACGGAAAACTCAGATTTTCCTTATTTCGTATAATCCGTACCTAAAAAGAAACATCAAGTGTATTTGGATACACCGTACTTTATAGTTTATACTTAAATTAAATGAATATCAGCAATAAAACCATCAGCATCGCATTCATCGTCGTATTAATCGTTACCGTAGGAGTATCGGTTATCGGAATGTCACTTATGAGCCGGCAGCCAATGGTGCTGCAAGGGCAGGTAGAAGCCACGGAGATACGCATCAGCGGAAAACTGCCGGGGCGTGTAGATTCTTTCCTCGTACAAGAGGGAGATTGGGTAAAAGCGGGTGACACGCTCGTTGTCATCAACAGTCCCACTATCGAAGCCAAATACCGTCAGGTAAATGCTTTGGAACAGGTGGCGCAGGAACAGAACAAAAAGATTGATGCCGGAACGCGCAGGCAGATTATCGCTACAGCCTTGCAGCTTTGGAATAAGACGCAAAGCGACCTGACGCTTGCCCAAACCACCTATCAGCGCATCCTCACCCTTTATAAAGACAGTGTGGTTACTTCGCAACGAAAGGACGAAGTAGAAGCCATGTACAAAGCTGCACAAGCTGCCGAACGCGCGGCATACCAGCAATATCAAATGGCTGTGGACGGCGCGCAAAGCGAAGACCGCGCAGCCGCACGTAGCCTTGTAGATGCCGCACGCAGCACGGTGGATGAAGTTTCCGCCCTTCTTGTAGACTCCAGGCTCACTGCTCCCGAAGACGGACAGATAGCCACTATCTTCCCCAAGCGCGGCGAGCTGGTGGCTCCGGGCACGCCTATCATGAGCCTGGTGGTGATGAGCGATGCACACGTAGTCCTGAACATCCGGGAAGACCTGATGCCACAGTTCAAAATGGGCGGCACTTTCAAAGCGGACATTCCTGCCCTCGGCAAGAAAGACATAGAGTTCCGCATCTATTACATCAGTCCGCTGGGAAGTTTCGCCACTTGGAAATCGACCAAGCAGACAGGCAGTTACGATATGCAGACGTTCGAGATACATGCACGACCTGTACAAGCGGTGGAAGGGCTTAGACCGGGAATGTCGGCAATCGTAAATAAAGTATAAAAAGGAAAGAAGGGAAACCGGACAATCTTTTTCAGACATAAGAACAAAAGAACATATTCATGATTATAACATATGCTAATGTTTTCTTATTTGTTCTTATGTCTAAAAAATCCGTCATCACCCTATTTGAAAAAAGTCTGTCATCACCCAAGTCGATACCGTTCAGAGTTGAAGCGCCAATCATCTCACCATACAAATTTCTTATTATGAATTTATTATATAATGTCCTCTTCCGCGAATGTCACCGTATCACCTCACGCCGTCTCTATTTCGGCGTGTGCATCCTCCTGCCCTTGTTCTGCCTGTTCTTTATGGCTACCATTTTCGGAAACGGACAGATGGAGAATATTCCTATCGGCATTGTAGACCAAGATAATACGGCAGCCTCACGTACCATAGCACGGCGCATTGCAGCCACACCTACTTTCCGGGTTACGGAGCACTTTACGGACGAAGCCTCTGCACGACAGGCATTGCAACGGAAGGAGATATACGGCTACTTATCCATCCCGCCGCAGTTTGAGCAGAAAACAGTCAGCGGGACGGGTGCAACGCTGACTTACTATTACCATTACGCCCTTCTTTCGGTAGGAAGCGAACTGATGGCAGCATTTGAAACCACACTCGCCCCCGTAGCACTGTCGCCCATCGTTGTACAGGCTGAAGCATTGGGTGTGGGGCAGGAACAGATACAGACGTTCCTTCTTCCGGTAGAAGCCAATACACATCCGCTTTATAATCCGGATATGGATTACTCTATCTATCTGAGCCAGCCGTTTTTCTTCGTTCTATTCCAGATACTGATTCTACTTGTAACGGTGTATACCATAGGCAGCGAATTCAAGTTCGGGACAACGCAAGAATGGATGGGGGCTGCCACACCCGCAGGAAAAGACCCGGCTAATCTGCGGAATGCCGATATGCTGACTGCCGTCGCAGGAAAGCTGTTGCCCTACACCGTTATGTTCTCCGTTATAGGCATACTGGCAAACTACGTGTTGTTCGGACTGATGAACATACCGTTTCAAGGCAGCTTGTGGCTGATGAACATCGTAACGGTACTGTTTATCATGGCTACGCAGGCATTGGCGGTGCTGATATTCTCTATCTTTCCCAAGATAGCCTATATCATCAGCGTGGTGTCAATGGTAGGCTCTTTGGGAGCTACACTGTCGGGAGTGACATTTCCGGTAACGGCAATGTATGCACCGGTGCATGCGGCGTCCTACCTGTTTCCGGTACGGCACTTCACCGAAGCGGCACAGGCTATGATTTATTTCGGTGCGGGGTTTGCTTATTTCTGGCAATCGGTGGCTGTACTACTGGTATTCCTGCTGCTGGCCATACTGATTCTGCCTTTATTGAAGTGGTGGATACTGAGGAGGAAGGAAAGCGAAGAAACTCTCCATATCGGAGACAAAGCATTGTCCGGCATTGCAGCGACCGATATACAGTCCGGTATATCATCCGGTACATCGCCCGGCACGGAAGCATCCCTGAGCAATGTCATCCGCCACGAATGGAAAGCCATTGCCACCAATCCCGCCATCCTGCTGGTGCTGGCAGGGGGAATCTTCCTTTATGGCTTACTCTACAACTATATGTATGCTCCCAATCTGGTACGCAAAGCACCGGTTGCCGTAGTAGACCTCTCCCACTCCGCACTCAGCCGGGAGTACGTACGATGGCTGGATGCCGCCCCGCAGACTTCGGTCTATGCCCAAACGCCCAATATCCTCGAAGCCCGCAAGTGGATGAAAAAAGGCGAGGTTACCGGTATACTCTACATCCCTTCCGACTTCGAGACGCATGTAGCGCGCGGCGAGACTTCCGTATTCACCCTGTATGCCGCCACGGACGCATTCCTCAACTTCAAGGGATTGCAAGAAGCAAGCTCGCGCGTGATGCTTGCCGTAAACGATGCCCACCGGCGTGCCGGAACAGTATTCCTGCCGCCGCAAGGTCTGTTGGCCGTTGCGTCGTCCACTCCCGTCAGCGTATCGGGAACGGCCCTTTACAATTACACCGAAGGATACGGTTCTTACCTGATTCCCGCCGTAATGATTGTCATCATCTTCCAGACAATGCTGATGGTGATTGCCATGCTTACCGGCGAAGAAGCGGAACAGCGGCGGAAAGGCATTCACAGCATGAGAGCCCGTTTCCTGAAAGATATGCTGTGCATCGTATCGGGAAGAACCTTCGTATATGTAATGCTGTATGTTGTGTTCTCCATGTTCCTGTTGGGACTGCTGCCGCATATTTTCAGCATTCCCAATATAGGAAGCGGTTGGGACATTGTCACTATGATGATTCCTTTCCTGCTTGCCACGAGTTTCTTTGCGCTTGCCGTGTCCCGCTGGTTTACCGACTCCGAAGCCCCACTGCTGATGATAGCCTTCTTTTCTGTGGGTTACATCTTCCTTTCCGGCGTGTCTTACCCGCTGGAACTGATGCCCTGGTACTGGCAAGCGGCGCATTACGTCTTCCCTGTGGCCCCCGCAGTACTCGCTTTCGTAAAATTAAATTCAATGGGCGGCAGCCTTGCCGACATCTGGCCTCAGATGCTGACGCTGTGGATACAAGTAATCATATACGGTGCGTGGGCGGTGTACACTACAAGGAGAGTCTATAAACGAAGTAACATAAAGACAGGTGACATAGAGGCATAAAAAAAGGCTATCTATCCCAGACAGCCAATCTTCTTGTTAACCTTAAATCTAATACTATGAAAAACACATTGCAAATATACGGACATTTCGGGAATCTCCAAATTATCGGAGGGCTGTGGTCCTACTTATAACATGGTTTAATAGGAATACGCTGTTGTTAACAAATCAGCACCCGGAAATTAAGAAAAACTTACAGTCTTTTCCTCTTATAAGTAAATTCCTGCCATTTCTCTTCCGGCCAATCCTGCCGCTGCATCTCCGTACGCGCCATGACAAAGAAGAGATCTGACAGACGGTTCACAAAACGCAAAATATCCTCATTCAGCGGAGCTTGGCGATGCAGTGTCCATAAGCGTCGCTCGGCACGCCTTGCCACTGTGCGGGCAAAATGTAGTTGCGCAGAAACAGGCGTACCACCCGGCAGAAGAAAATAGCCATTCTCCTTCAGTCCGGCAGTCATGGCATCCATTTCCTGTTCGCAGCGTACGGTCAGTTCGGCGGCAGAAAGAAGATTGGGGTTCAACACGCCATCGGGCGTAGCTACATGGCTCATCACTACCATCAGTTCTCTTTGAATGGTATGCAGCAGTTCCTGCCAATTGTCTTCGGCAGGAAGCATGGAACGTACGATTCCTATTACGGCATTCAGTTCGTCCAGACAGCCGTTTGCCTCGATGCGAATATCATCTTTGGGAACACGCGCTCCGCCATGAATGCCGGTGGTTCCTTTATCTCCCGTACGGGTATATACTTTTTTCATCTTTCAGCGTATGCTTATTCAAATAACCTCATTATATCCGTTTCACCCCAATAAAGATGCGTGTAACTTGCTATCGTATTCTTGTAGCGGAATACGGGCGTGTTCACCGGTTGCCCTTTGGCATTATACACCTGCACGACGGTAGGCGGCATATACAACTCTTTCTTACTGTCATCGGGAGCCGTCCCCAACTTGCCGAACTGCGTATAATGAAACTCGTGCCCCCGCAAACGCTGCCCCTTATAGTCGAAGCTGCGATACCCCAACGTCAGTTTCCGATATTCACTCTCATTGGAGATATAAAAAGGAAACACACCCGCCATTCTGTCGAACCCGCTGCCACCGCTCTCATGCTCCCGTTTATCATAACCTATGGCATACGAAAGGTAAATCATTCCGCCACACTCCGCCAGCGTCTTTCCGCCGCGTTCTATATACTCCCGAACGGATTCTTTCACCTGACGGGCCCCGGCAAGCGCCATAGAATGTTTTTCTGGATACCCGCCCGGCAAGTACAACAAATCGGTGTCCTGCGCTATGGGGACATCCTTTTCCGGATCGAAGAAAGAGACATTGCCCATTCCGCGCAACATCTCCAGATGTTCTTCATAAATGAAAGAGAAAGACTCCTCGTTACGTGCCACCAAGATACGCAGGTTGCCCGGTTTCCTACCGCCGACAAACTCCTTATCCCTTTCCCGCGTTTCCCGCAACGGAACCGCTGTCTTCGCCAGCAGCAGTTTCCAATCCACGCATTGCTCCAATAACCTTGTCAGAGTACCGATGGCATCCGTGCCTTTGGATCGACTGAAATCAAGTCCCAAATAACGTGATTCCTGCTCCAGCACTTTCTCCTTTGGAAGATACCCCAGACAGGTTATGCCTACCTCGGCACACACTTCCCTGAGCATTTCATAATGGCGGGACGACCCTACACGATTGAATATCACCCCCGCAATCCGTATATCCGGACGAAAATGGATGAATCCCGACAGCAAAGGAGCCATTGAATAAGCGGCAGACTTGGCATCCACCACCAGCACGACTGGAAGTTGCAACAACTGAGCTATCTCCGCCGAAGAGCCCCGGTCGCGATCATATCCGTCAAACATTCCCATCATCCCTTCCACAATGCAGACATCCGCAGAAACGGCATGACGTGCATAGAGTTCGCACACATGTTCACCGGAAGCCATAAACGTATCCAGATTAATGGATGCACGTCCGCATACAGCCGTATGATATTTGGTATCGATATAATCCGGACCGCATTTAAAAGGCTGTACCGCCAATCCTTTTTGTGTCAGCAAAGCCATTAGTCCGCGGCTTACGGTGGTCTTTCCGCTACCCGATGTGGGGGCTGCTATGAGAAACTGAGAAACGCGACGCATGTTATTTAGGTATAAGGTATGAAGTATAAAAGGGCTGTTATGGATTTTGTCGGACAAAGGTAATAATATATCCGGTAAAAGTCTTATCTTAGCTGCCAAATATAAAAAACGCTATGATAATCGAAGAACTTAAAAAACTCTACATTACACATACTGGGCACGAACCCGAAGCCATTGACGAACTTCCCTCTTCCGGCTCAAACCGCCGCTATTTCCGCCTCAAAGGTACGCCTACGCTGATAGGGGTAAGCGGCGAATCCGTTGAGGAAAACCGTGCCTTTCTCTATATGGCAGAGCATTTCCGCGGAAAAGGATTGCCCGTGCCCGAAGTGTTTATCCGTTCCGAAGACAATATTTACTATTTGCAGGAAGATTTAGGAGATACGCTTCTGTTCAACGCCATCGAAAAAGGACGCAAGACAAGCGTATTCGATGAAGAGGAGAAGCAATTGCTTCGTAAGACCATGCGCCTGCTGCCTGCCGTGCAATTTGCCGGAGCCGACGGCATGGACTTCTCCTACTGTTACCCGCAGGCTGAGTTCAACAGCCGTAGCATTCTGTGGGACTTGAACTACTTCAAGTATTGTTTCCTCAAGGCAACGGGCATGGACTTTCAGGAAGACCGCCTGGAAGATGATTTCCAGAAAATGGCAGACGTGCTTCTCCGCAGCAGTTCCGCAACTTTCATGTATCGCGACTTCCAAAGCCGCAACGTGATGATTAAGGATGGCGAACCCTGGCTTATCGACTTTCAGGGCGGACGTAAAGGGCCTGTCTACTACGACGTGGCCTCATTCCTGTGGCAAGCCAAGGCCAATTATCCCGACAGCCTGCGCCAAGAACTTCTGAAAGAATACATCGAAGCCCTGCGCAAATACCAGCCGGTGGATGAGAGCTATTTCTATGCCCAGCTCCGTCATTTCGTACTGTTCCGCACCATGCAGGTATTGGGCGCATACGGTTTCCGCGGTTACTTCGAGAAGAAGCCCCACTTCATCCAAAGCGTGCCTTTCGCCATTGAAAACCTGCGCCAGTTGTTGCAGGAGCCTTACCCCGAATATCCGTATCTCTGTAAAGTCCTGCACAGGCTGACCGAACTGAAACAATTCACCGACGACCTGAAAAAGCGTCGTCTGGTAGTAAAAGTCACCAGTTTCGCCTATAAAAAAGGTATCCCCGAAGATTCTTCCGGCAACGGCGGCGGTTTCGTATTCGACTGCCGTGCCGTAAACAACCCTGGCAAATACGAACGTTACAAGCCTTTCACCGGTCTCGACGAACCCGTTGTCCGCTTCCTTGAAGAGGATGGGGAAATCGCCGTATTCCTCGAACACGTATATGGGCTGGTAGATGCATCCGTGAAACGGTATATGGAACGGGGATTTACCAACCTGTCCGTATGTTTCGGCTGTACAGGCGGCCAACACCGCTCCGTATATTCGGCCCAACACCTTGCCGAACACCTCAACAAGAAGTTCGGCGTACAAGTGAACCTGATACACAGAGAACAGAACATAGAACAGAATTTTAGCGCGAAACAGTAATACTGCCCGTCATCCTATTATTTTATGAAAGCAATGATATTTGCCGCCGGACTGGGAACCCGTCTTCGTCCGCTGACAGACCACACCCCAAAAGCGCTCGTCTCCGTAGCCGGAAAGCCGATGCTGGAACGGGTGATTTTACGGCTGAAAGAAGCCGGATTCAATGACATTACGGTCAATATCCACCACTTTGGAGAACAAATTATCGAGTTTCTCCGCGCCAATAACGATTTCGGCATCACTATCCACCTCAGTGACGAACGGGATATGCTGCTCGACACAGGCGGCGGGATAAAGAAAGCGCGTCCGTTTCTGGACGGCAACGAACCGTTCCTGGTGCACAATGCCGACATCCTTTCCGACATCAATCTTGCAGAGCTTTACCGGCATCATCGGGAAAGCAATGCAGAGGCTACACTGCTCGTCAGTCAACGACAGACATCACGCTACCTGCTGCTGGACGATGCCAACCGCCTGCACGGCTGGATAAACAAATCCACCGGTGAAACCAAGCCCGAAGGATTCTCTTTCCAAGAAAGGCAATACAAGGAAATGGCTTTCGGTGGCATTCACGTCATATCCCCTTCCCTTTTCCGCTATATGGAAAGCAGACAATGGGAAGGGAAGTTCTCCATTATTCCTTTTTATCTATCCGTGTGCGAAACAGCCTGCATACAGGGTTATCCGCTTCAGGACCGCCGTTGGTTCGACATCGGCAAGCCGGAAACACTTGCAAAAGCAGAGGAATACTACCGATAGAAAGACAAAATGAAGAAAAAAGAAAATAATCAGGAAGAAAAAGCTGAATAATATATAAAAAGTCTTTATCTTTACCCCCGGAATTGGCAATCGGGAAGGCATATCCGCCTGCCGATGCAAGGGAATCCGGTGCAAAACCGGAGCTGTACCTGCAGCTGTAATCCTCAATAAAAGATGTTTGTATCCGCAAAAGCCACTGTCGCGGCAACGCGATGGGAAGGTAATACAAGCAGAGGAGAGCCAGAATACCTACCAACTTCCGTAACTTGAGCACTGAGCTTCCAGGATTAGAAGCGATGTCCCCTATACTGATACGATAGGATTCCTATTTTACTCTTTCGGGCCATTACCTTTCGCACACAGAAGCGAAGTGCCGTTTTGTTTTATCAACGAAAAAATCGGTAGACGATGAAGCACAAGTATTGGCTTGAAGCGGTACTGCTGTGCGGTGTGATGCAATCCGCCCCGGCACAAAGTATCCTTAAAAACAAAGATGAGAAAGAACTCTCGTTACTGCTCAACGAAGTAGTGGTAACAGGTACGGGAACCGAGCACTACCTGAAAGACGCCCCCGTGCAGACAGAGGTGCTCACGGGAAAAGCGCTGGATCAATATCAGGCGCGCAGCATAGACGACCTTCTCAGCGGGCTCAGCCCTTCCCTCACCTTCCATGACGGCGACATGGGCAGCCATATCCAGCTCAACGGGCTGAACAACGACTATATCCTCATCATGATAAACGGCAAGCGCATGAACGGGGACATCGGCGGACAAAACGACCTCAACCAACTGAATCCCGCCAACATAGAGCGCATCGAAATCGTGAAAGGCGCCGCTTCTTCACTTTACGGCAGCGATGCCATTGCCGGAGTCATCAATATCATTACCAAACGGAGCAGAGAGAAAATGGAACTCACCAGCACCACCCGTGTGGGCGAGCATGGCGATGTACGGCAAAGCGCCAGCTTCGGCTTCAACTACGGCAAACTGAAATCGGTGACCGGTATCAACTTCCGGCACACCGACGGCTGGCGCAATACGGATATGCAATGGGATCAGAACCAACTGAAGCCCGGTTCCACCATGCTTACCGTAAACCGTTCCAGCAACTACACTCTTTCCGAGAATCTGGAATGGCAGGTAAACAGAAAACTGAACCTCACCGCCGAAGGAACGTACTACGAACGTTGGGTGATGCGTACGCACGGCCCG
>OKRY01003332.1_pt1 | contig 11890 bp, 8 predicted proteins | sample 1601121 | NCBI WGS metagenome assembly OKRY01 (sample SAMEA3541546, study PRJEB24748) | human gut metagenome | biome: human gut; feature: human-associated habitat; material: faeces | place: China | collected 2012
AAGATAAGTATATTTACAGTGCGAAATTCGCTGATGCAGCTGTATCGTCCGGCTCCGTGCCGTCGGCCTCGTGGTCGTGCTTTTCCGTCTGCATGCCCTCGACGGTCTCCTCGTCGAGCAGCTCCACGCAGTCCATGAGCGTCACGACGCGCAGGTTCGGGTTGTCTACACCCTCAAGCACGGTCTTGACCCAGGCATCCGACTCGCCGCCGACGTAGACGAACACGTCGGCATTGCGGATGGCAATGATGTCTTTCGGCGTCGGCTCATAGGAGTGCACCTCGCAGCCGGGGCGCAGCAGCATCGTGACCGACACATCGTCTCCGCCGACCTGGCGCGCGAAATCGTAGGGCGCGAAGATCGTCGTGACGACGTGGAGCTTGCCGTCGTCCGCGTCCGGATTCTGCTGCACGGTGCAGCCCGAAAACGCCGACACGGCCAACACCATTGCCAGCAGCACACACAGGGTCTTACGCATGGCCGTCACGCTTTCTGCCGCAGGCGGCGCACGTGCCGTAGATCGTCGTGCTGCGGCCGTCGACCGTGAAGCCGGCCGCGCGCAGCAGATCCGACTGCAGCGCATCGGACACGTCCTCGTCCAGATGGATCAGCCGCCCGCAGTCCACACACTTGAGGTGCAGGTGCGCGTCGCAGTGGCCGGGGTCCATGGCCTGATAGGTCGCGCTGCCGCCGCTCTCGGGCGCGAAGCGGCGCACCGTGCCCTCCTCGACCAGCCGATCAAGCGCGCGGTAGACCGTGCTGCGGCCGGGCGCAGCGTCGCCCATGGCTGTGAGCAGCTGCTCAACCGTGAACTGCTCGTCCGCGTGCGCAGACAAAAACGCCAGCAGCGCACAGCGCTGCTGCGTGTGATAACTGTTTCGCATGATTCGCCTCCAAATCGGGAATCAGTCCCGAATTCAAACCGTAGCATACACGCACTTTGCCCGTCTGTCAAGGGAAAACTGCAAAAATCCCGCCAACTGAAAATGTACTCTTCATCGTCCTTAATTTTTTTAGGTTCAAAATTAGTTGGTGAAGAGTCCGGTGTCGGTACGCAAAACGGGGAGGAACGGCGCAATCTTTTTCCGTAACCGGATTTGTTGCGTGAGTTGTCAGTAACTCACTAATCCTTAACGCCTTGTTTCGCTATCCGTGTCCGTTTGTCGCCCTTCTGGGCATGGTTACGGACAAGTAACGTAGCGGCGTCCTGATTTGGCTTCAGCGGTGATTGCGATGGCTTCACGAATAATCGGAAGCACGACTGAAACCCTTGTAACTCAATTCTATCACTATATCTTTCCGCATTTCTCTTTTTTGTAGTAACTTTGTTCTTAAAATGCGACACTATGATTGAATTTTCAGATGAGAAATTCTTATTGGATGAAATAAAAAAAGGAAATAATCAAGCTTTTGAATATCTTTTTAAGACCTACTATCCTCGTTTGCGTGGCTATGCTATTCGTTTTGTTGAAGATGAAGAAACGGCTCGTGATATTATTCAAGAGTGCTTCTTGCGTTTCTGGGAGAAGCGGGCATTGCTGTCGGCAGTATCGGTCACATCTTTGCTTTTTGCGATGGTGCGTAATGGATGCTTGAATTACTTGAAGCATCTTTCGATTGTTGAGAAACATCAGATTGAATATCTTGCATCTGTTGATGGAGAAGAACGGCTCTACTATTCCGATTTCGCATTAGATGCCGAACACAAACTGCTGTATGACGAGCTGCAGGAACAGATCAACATTGTCATTGGGCAATTGCCTGAACGCTCCCGCGAGATATTCCTGATGAGCCGTTTCAAAGGACTGAAGAATCGTGAAATAGCAGACAAACTTCAAATATCGACCACGGCAGTTGAAAAACACATTGCCAAAGCATTGCAGTGCTTCTCTAAACACTTCAAAGACAAGTATCCGGTAGATATTTATATTATGATTATTGCCTGGGTTATTATGAATAATAAATAAAATGGAAAAGATAAACCATTGAAAATTAGGGCGAAAAAGCAGGAACCGAAAAATTCCTGCTTTTTTATTTCTATCGGTGGTTGGGTAAAAGAAATAATAGTTGTTACATCTTATAGAAAGTGAAATTATGGAAGAAAAGAAAAACATTCGTGAGTTAGCTATTCAGTATTTCGAAGGAAGAATCCTGCGCAAAGACGAGAAACTACTGTTTGCGTATGTCGGGCAAAGCGAAGAAAATCGTGCGACATTCAGACAATGGGAAAAGGAGTGGATTGCATCAGGCTTTTCAGATTCCGGAACAATCGGAGAATGGGAAATTTTGCAGCGCAAGATTCGCACTCAAGAAGCTATTATCCCGATGCTTACTGTTTCAAAATTCCGGTCATCCGTATGGCGGCAAGTTGCTGCGGTTGCGGCTATCGTGATTCTGACCATAGGAGGCACCATAGGTATTTGGCAGATTTCTTCCTCATTAAAGCCGGAGACGTATTTTGTATGTGAAACTCCTTATGGAGAGAAGAGCAAAGTCGTTCTTTCTGATGGGACAGTCGTTTGGCTTAATGCAGGTTCCACACTGAAGTATTCGAACAAGTTTAATACGGCCAATCGTAAAGTCGAATTGAACGGTGAGGGATATTTTGAAGTCACAAAGAAGGAGGGAGCTACTTTCATCGTACAGACACATGGATATGACGTAGTCGTAAAAGGAACGAAATTCGATGTATCCGCATATGCGGACGATCCGTTTATTTCCACCACTCTGCTCGAAGGGTCGGTCGAGTTGAATTATAAGGGGACTCCGGTTATGATGTCTCCTGGTGAATCAATAAGATTGAATGTAGAAACCGGAAAATTTGTCCGTACCCAAGTAAATGCCTCACAATCAAAAGCATGGGCGGAGAATCGTATAGAATTTGATCATATCACATTAAAAGAACTAGTCGCAAAACTATCCCGGCAATATGATGTGAATATTCGATTGGAATCGGAGTCGATAGGCGATAAGACTTTCCGTATTTCTCTGCGAAACAGAGAAACGATAGGAGAGGTGATGACTGCTTTGCAGGAGATCATCCCGATAACTATCGAACGTATAGATAAGGATATATATATCAGAGAATAATTTCTATTTAGTAACAACTATTATTAAATTAAATCAGGAAGAACTATGAACAACCGAAAGAACTTATTACGGTTACTTCTTTTCGTTTCATTGAGCTTTGTTGCAGTAATTTTAAATGGTCAAACAGTGAGTAAGACATTTAAAAATGAAGCTTTGAAAACGGTATTGAAAGAAGTGGAAAAACAAACTGGATTATCTGTTATTTATAAAACAGACGAGGTAAATGAGAACAAGATGATTACGGCAACATTTAAAAATGCTTCGATAAATGATGTCTTGGATAAAATTCTTGATGAAGGCTTGATTTATAAATTGCAGAATAAAATGATTGTAATTTCTAAAAGTAACCAACAAAAGCAATCAAAAAGTGGAGAGAAAAAGAAAATTTCCGGAACGGTTGTAGACGAAAATGGTACTCCTATTATTGGAGCCAGTGTCCAAATTAAAGGTGAAGCGCAAGGAACAATTACCGACTTTGATGGTAAATTTGTTTTGTCAGATGTGCCGGAAAAATCGCTATTAACTATTTCTTATATCGGATATTTGACAATAGACATTGCTGTTACTGATGAGAAACTTTCAAAGATAACCATGATAGAAGATAGTAAGTTGATTGACGAAGTTGTAGTAGTAGGTTATGGAAGCATGAGAAAGCAGTATGTCACTACTTCCATTGCAAGAGTAGGGGGGAAAGACTTGAAAGACATGCCTGTTACAGGATTTGACCAGGCTATTGTTGGTAAAATGGCTGGTGTTCAAGTAACTCAGACTTCTGGAAAACCTAACAGTGGTGCTACTATTCGCGTGAGAGGTACAGGTACTATTACAGCAGGGGCAGAGCCGCTATATGTGGTGGATGGAGTACCATTGGAAAGAGCTTCAAGTGCTTTGGAAACTGTTGATATGAATGATGTGGAATCGATTGAAATATTAAAGGATGCTTCTTCGGCAGCAATTTATGGCTCACGTGGAGCAAATGGTGTTGTAATGATTACTACCAAAAAAGGGGCGAGTGGAAAAGCGAAAGTTAGTTATAATGGTTCTGTTGGTTTTCAAACGCTTTCAAAAAAGATAGATATGTTAGACGCTTATGAATTTGCAGCATTTGCACGTGACGGGCATAATGGTTCGTATTTAACCTCTTATCCTGACGCTAGTCCTGATGACCCTAATGAAGTACGAAAAAAATCTTACGACAAGATTCCACCTGAGTTATTTCCATATTTAGAAGGACAGAAAGGGCTAACAAATACAGATTGGCAAGATGCATTATATCGTACGGCTCCTATTACAAAGCATTCCATTTCTATAAGTGGTGGTGGGGAAAAGACAAAATTCTTTATTTCTGGAAGCTATTTAAATCAATCGGGTATCATTGTGAATTCGGGTTATGAAAGGTTTGGTGCTCGTCTCAATTTTACTTATAAAAGTGATAAAGTGGAATTAGGTGTTAATTTTTCACCGTCTTATTCGATAGAGGACAGAGTGGATAGTGATAATAATAAAGGAGTGGTAATTAATGCATTAATGATGCCACCTGTATGGCCGGTATATAATGAGGACGGTTCATATAATTATATGGGAAACGGATTTTGGAAAATAGGTACTGACTATCAGCATAATGCTGTTTTAAATCCTGTCGCAATGGCTAATCTGACAAAAGATCAGGTGACTCATGCTAATTTATTAGGTAACTTCTATTTTCAGTGGGAGATAATTAAAGGTTTGAAGTATAAGTTTTCAGCTGCCACTAATTATAATTATTTTTATAATGAGTATTATCGTTCGTCCGAATTGCCGTTACAGGGAGAGAAGTATTTTCAATCACCATCAAACCCCGTAGCTAAATCCAGTGGAACGTACTATTTGAACTGGCTTATAGAAAATACTTTAAATTATCAAAAGAACTTCAATGGTCATAATTTAAATGCTATCATTGGATTTACAGCTCAAAAAGATATGATGAAGAAGCATTCTGTACAAGCTACGGATTTTGTGAATGATTTAGTGCAGAATGTAGCCGGAGGAATTGTTTCTACAGGTGGAGCAGATTCACAGGCATGGGCATTGGCTTCTTTCTTGGCACGGGCACAATATGATTATAAAGGAAAATATTTATTGAGTGCTGCTATACGTTCAGATGGTTCGTCTCGTTTCGGGAAGAATAATCGTTGGGGATATTTTCCGTCAGTCTCTGTTGGATGGCGTATCATTTCTGAAGATTTCATGAGAAATCTTCCTTGGGTTAGTAATCTGAAATTACGTGCTAGTTATGGTATATCCGGTAACTTTAGTATTGGAAATTATGAACATATTGCTATGTTGAAATATAATCAATATGTATTGGGCACGGGTGAAGGTAGTTTAGTATCAGGTTTGCGTCCGTCGCAGATTTCAAATGATGATTTAGGATGGGAAAAAACTCGGATGTACAATGTTGGATTAGACATCGGTTTATTTGACGAACGATTGACATTTGAATTTGATATGTATCAAAGTAACACCTACGATCTATTGTTAGACGTACCTATCCCTCAGATTACGGGATTCTCAGATATGCGCAAGAATATTGGTGAAGTACGTAATCGTGGTGTTGAATTTACGATAGGTACCCATCACAATTGGAGTGGGTTCAGATGGGATGCAAGTTTTAATATTGCTGCCAATAGGAACAAAGTTCTTAAACTTGGCCCCGAAGATGCTCCGATCATCACATCTGCGGGCGTTAGCCATGCATATTTTAAAACAGAAGTAGGTCAGCCTATCGGCAATTACTTTTTGTTGGTTCAGGATGGAGTATTCAAAAATCAGGCAGAGCTAGATGCATATCCACACTTCTCAAATGCAAAAGTCGGTGATTTCAAATTTGTAGACGTTGATGGAAATGGTGAAATGGATTTGGATGATGACCGCGCAATTGTTGGCAATTATATGCCGAAGTTTACATATGGATTTATGAGTTCATTTGCATATAAAGGGATAGATTTGTCATTCAACTTGCAAGGTATTCAGGGAAATAAAATTCTTAATCTACAAAGGCGTTATATAGCTAATATGGAGGGAAATGTAAACAGTATGGTCATTGCTTTAGACCGTTTTCAATCAGTGGAAAATCCGGGTAACGGACAGGTGAACAGAGCAAACCGTAAGTCAACCGGTAACAATTCACGCACATCTACATGGCATTTGGAAGATGGTTCTTATCTTAGAATGCAAAATATTACTTTAGGATATACATTGCCTAAGAATTTTGTACAAAAGTTCGGATTAACATCATTGAGACTTTATTTTTCCGGTCAGAATTTATTTACGATAACCAATTACTCCGGTTATAATCCGGAAGTAAGTAACTATAATTCTAATGGTTCCTTGACTCCTGGTGTGGATTATGGATCATATCCGTTATCTAAGACTTATTCGTTTGGTTTGAATGTTAGCTTTTAATAAATACATGAAATTATGAAGAATAAATTATTGATAGTATGTGCATTTTTCTGTTTGAGTTCTTGTGAGGGCTTCTTAGATTTGTCGCCGGAATCTCAGCCTAATGCTAAAGAATTTTATGTAACTGAAAATGATTTTAATAGTGCGGTAATGGCGTGTTACCAGTCGCTTCGGAATTATCCGACAATCGTTCTTGATGTATTGGAGTATCGTTCGGATAATATGTTTATGCCAAGTTTTACGTCCGGTTCTCAAGATAAATATGAAATCAACCATTTTCAAGATAACAAGACAAATAGTTTGATTGCTGATATTTGGGAGAAATCGTACAGTGCAATAAGTTGTTGTAATGTGATGATAGATCACATTCAGAATGCAACAATTAATGCCGACAAGAAATTACAATTTGAGGCGGAAGCCCGTTTCATTCGTGCATTTCATTATTTTAATTTGGTGCGTCTCTTTGGTGGAGTGCCATTGGTTGTACATGAACTTTCCGATGGAGAGGCCTTGAAGATGCCTCGGGAGAGCGTAGGCAAAGTTTATGAGCAGATTGAATCCGATCTGATATTTGCTTTACAGTTACCCGATACTTATGATAAATCAGATTTAGGGCGGGTGACATCTAATGCGGCTGAAGCTCTTCTTGCAAAAACTTATCTGACAAATAAGAAATATAATGATGCAAAGACTCATTTAAATAATATCATAATCACAGAGAAATATGATTTGCTTACTGATATAAAGGATGTTTTTGATGTGAATAATGAGATGAATAAAGAGATCTTGTTTGCCATTAAATATAGTAAAACATTGATTGACGGTGGTCATGGAATGTGGTTAAGTCTATCGGATGTAACATTGGGCCATTTTAGTGACGTCCTGAAAGGAGCCTATAATAGTGATGATGCGCGTGCAGGATTGTTGGAGTACAAAAAGAGTGGTTCTGTTTATTTACCGATGAAATATTATGATATTCAGGATGTATCTACTAAAGATGTTGGAAATGATTTTATCGTTTTGCGATATGCAGATATTCTTTTGATGTATGCGGAGGTATTGAACGAAGAATCTTTTGATACGGATATTAACTCAAAGAACAGCGGTTTTTATTATCTGAATAAAGTACGTGATAGAGCAGGGCTACCAAATCTGACATCCTTGGAAGTACCTTCACAATCAGACTTTAAAAAAGCTGTTTTGAACGAAAGATATTTGGAATTTCCATTAGAAGGAAATCGTTGGTTCGATTTAATTAGAACAGGAACGGCAAAAGAGGTCATAAAGGCCGCTTATGATATAGATATTCCGGATTATAGATTGATTTTCCCGATTCCTAGTGCAGAAGTTGAGAAGGTGAATAATCCTAATATACTTCCACAAAATCCTCAATATTAGAAAACTCACTATGTTATATTGGAATATATAGATAAGATAGTTATTTATATATTCCGATATAATTGAAATGGCTGAAACATGATAAATAGAAAATTAGTTGTTTTTGTGAGCTTTTGTATTCTGAGCATTAGTTCATTTGCTCAGACCAGATTAGACAGTATTCGCAATAAACTGTTTGCTCCTGAAAACAAGAATGTATTAGTAGCTTCTCATAGAGGTGATTGGCGAAATGCTTGCGAGAATTCTATAGAGGCAATAGATAATGCAGTAAAAATGGGGGTAGACATTGTAGAAGTTGATTTGGCAAGAACGAAAGATGGACACTTGATATTAATGCATGATTCTAAGTTGGACCGGACAACGACCGGCAAAGGACTGGTTGCAGATCATACGCTGGCAGAAATTAAAGCACTTCAATTGCGAAATGGTTGTCATATAAAAACTATTTATAAAGTACCGACCTTAGAAGAGGCATTACTGTTTGCTAAAGGTAGAGTGATGCTTAATTTGGACAAAGCTTTTGATTATTTTGATCAGGTTTATACCCTATTGGAGAAGACAGGAACGACCGATATGGTAATAATGAAAAGCGATGCTCCGGCAGATTATGTGAAAAAGAACTATGGGAAATATCTAAAAAAGGTCGTCTTTATGCCAAAGATTAATTTGGACGATAAAAATGCAATGCAGCGTTTGGATGACTATTTACAAATAATAAATCCTGTGGCGGTAGAGTTCAAATTTGCATCTGATTTGAACAGATTACCCTATGATGTAAAAAATGCGATGAAAGGGCGAGCACGAATTTGGTATAATACTTTGTGGAATACCCATGCAGGCGGTCACGATGATGATTGCTCTTTAGTTGATCCGGATGAAGGTTATGGCTATTTGATAGATTCGCTCGGGGCTTCTATATTGCAAACAGACAGACCTGCATATTTAATAAATTATTTGAAAAAGAAAGAATTGAAAAAGAAATGGGAATGTATTGAAAATTGGGATTACCTTTCCGTAGAGAATGAATGGACAATGCAAACAAGTCCTAATTTTGATGTAGAAGAAGTATTCTTGAAAGGTAAGCATACTCCTGCTACAAATGAAGATGGGATAATTGTAACTCCCTATTTTGCAGCAGTCATTGATGGAGCTACGGCAAAATCGGAATTGGAGATTGATGGAAAAAAAACGGGGCGTATATAGCGATGGAACTGGTCATTGAGGCGATACACGATTTCCCTAAAGATATTGATGCCAATGAAGCTCTGAAAAGGATAACAGAGAAAATACATTCTTTTTATGTTCAGCATCGTTTGTTGGAAGAGTTGGAGAAAACACCCGGTAGCCGTTTTACTGCCAATGGAGTGATTTATAGTTATGAAAAGAATGAAATATGGCAAATCGGGGACTGTCAGTGTCTTTTTGGTAATACTTACTCTTCAAATGAAAAGGAAATTGACGCTATAATGGCTAATGCGCGTGCGGTAGTAAATGAAATAGCTTTGTTAAATGGTGCTACACCGGATGATTTATTGAGCAATGATCCAGGGCGTAATTTTATTTATCGTTTTCTCCAGCAGCAAGCTATACTTCAAAACAATCCTGATAAAAATCAACCATATTCTTTTCCGGTTTTTGATGGTTTTCCCATTAATATGCATCAGGTACGTATTTTCTCCATAGGAAATCATACACAAATAGTCTTGTCGTCTGACGGCTATCCTTGTTTGTTTCCGACTTTGAGGGAATCAGAATGTTATTTGATGAATATCTTGGAGAATGATCCTCTTTGTATGCGCCAATATAAAAGTACTAAAGGTATTAAGAAGGGAAACTGCTCCTTTGACGATAGAGCTTGTTTAAAAATCAGAATCAATAGATAAAAATACTGAAACAATATGAGAAAGTTATTCATTTTTAGTTTGTTGCTCATTGCTATTTCGGGGATAAATGCTCAGAATAGAAAGTTACGTGCGAATTTGTTAGATAAAAATAATCATTCGGTGATGGTGGTTTCTCATCGTGGTGATTGGAGAAATGCACCGGAAAATTCTTTGCAAGCAATACAAAATTGTATTGATATGGGAGTTGATATGGTCGAAGTTGACTTGAAGAAAACGAAAGACGGACATCTCATTGTGATGCATGATCAAACAATTGATCGCACAACAACAGGAAAAGGGAAACCGGAAAATTACACTTTGGAAGAATTGCGGCGTTTTCGTCTAAAAAATGGAGCAGCTCACAAGACTACTCATCTTATTCCTACTTTAGAAGAAGTCATGTTATTATGTAAGGGCAAAATATTAGTCAATATTGATAAGGGGTATGATTATTTTAAAGAGGCTTATTGTATTCTGGAAAAAACGGGAACAGTTGACCAATGTGTTATCAAAGCTGGACTTCCCTATGAACAAGTAAAAGTGGAGAACGGGGAAGTATTGGATAAAGTGATTTTTATGCCAGTGATAAATTTAAATAAGGAAGATGCTGAAAAAATAATAGATAGTTATCAGAAACATTTGAAACCGATAGCTTATGAATTAGTCTTTGATAATGATGAAAAAGAGACTCTTCGATTGATTCAGAAAGTGCGTGATAGTGGCGCAAGGCTTTTTGTTAATTCTTTGTGGCCTAAACTCTGTGGCGGCCATGATGACGACCGTGCAGTAGAACTTCATCAGCCGGATGAAAGTTGGGGGTGGATAATTGCCCAGGGAGCCAAGCTAATTCAAACAGATCGTCCTGCTTTATTATTGGAGTATTTGCGTAACAAGAAACTTCACGATTAAACGCACTTCCTTCATGTTGAAACAACTAATCAATTTTTACAAGGTCTCTTCACCGAGACCTTGTAACGGAGAAACTTTGTCTTCATCCGATGCCCGCCGTTTGAAGTTTCTGAAATGGTCTACCTTCCTTTCTGCGACTTTTGGTTACGGTATGTATTATGTGTGCCGTCTTAGTCTGAATGTCGTAAAGAAACCTATTGTAGATGAAGGCATTTTTTCGGAAACAGAGTTAGGCATCATAGGTTCCGTATTGTTTTTCACCTATGCCATCGGGAAATTCACGAACGGTTTCCTTGCCGACCGTAGTAATATCAACCGTTTTATGACTACCGGTTTATTGGTAACCGCTTTGGTTAACCTCTGTCTCGGTTTTACTAATTCTTTTATCCTGTTCGCTATCCTTTGGGGGATTAGCGGCTGGTTTCAATCTATGGGAGCAGCCTCTTGTGTAGTAGGGCTTTCCCGTTGGTTCACGGACAAAGAGCGCGGTTCATACTATGGCTTTTGGTCTGCGAGCCATAATATCGGCGAAGCGTTGACTTTTCTGATAATAGCCTCAATTGTCAGTGTGTTGGGCTGGCGGTATGGTTTCTTCGGAGCCGGTATAGTGGGATTGATAGGAGCGTTGATCGTCTGGAAGTTCTTCCATGATACTCCCGAAAGCATGGGATTTCCTTCGGTGAATGTTCCCAAACAGAAAAAGGAAATGAGTGAGACAGAAACGGCTGATTTTAATAAAGCACAGCGTCAGGTATTGCTGATGCCTGCCATTTGGATACTGGCTCTTTCGAGTGCTTTTATGTATATCAGTCGTTATGCTATCAATAGTTGGGGCGTTTTTTATTTGGAAGCTCAAAAGGGTTACTCCACCTTGGATGCCAGTTTTATCATTTCTATTTGTCCGGTCTGTGGCATAATCGGTACTATGTTTTCAGGTGTTATTTCCGATAAGTTATTTGGTGGACGTCGCAATGTTCCTGCGTTAATTTTCGGGTTGATGAATGTGTTTGCTCTTTGTTTGTTTCTCTTAGTTCCGGGAGCTCATTTTGGGATAGACGTGTTGGCAATGGTTCTTTTCGGTTTAGGTATCGGAGTTTTGATCTGTTTTCTGGGTGGTTTGATGGCAGTGGATATTGCTCCCCGTAATGCGTCGGGTGCTGCATTGG
>OKRY01003340.1_pt1 | contig 11876 bp, 12 predicted proteins | sample 1601121 | NCBI WGS metagenome assembly OKRY01 (sample SAMEA3541546, study PRJEB24748) | human gut metagenome | biome: human gut; feature: human-associated habitat; material: faeces | place: China | collected 2012
CCGCCCCTCTGTGAGCCATTTCTGGATATAAGACAATGTAATCACCTTCTGATAAAACGATCTTACTTATATTTTCTGGAACGTTCCAAAACATAACATCAAGATTTTCATTATACGACTGTTTGACAGATAATCTTGAAATATCACTAAATTCCAAACATTCCTTTCCAGACACCATAAACTGTATATCAATATATTTTCTATGAGATTCAAAATCGCATAAATCCGGTGATTTAGTATCATAATATTGAATATTATAATAAAAATCATCATTAACCTTAATTTTCTTTCCTATATCTTTTAAGCACTTGCGCGCTATTGGATTCAATTCCAAGCGTAATACTACAATCGCCAGCTGAGAGTAGTTTTTCGAGCTGACCTTTATTATTCGCGACTTGATCGCTTCTTGTTTGAAACGAGAATTTTACTCCAGGATACTCTTTTCGGATTCTTGCAATGAGACTTTCTGCACGGGAGGGATTTACATAAAAGTTGCAGTCAACAAAATTAATATATTTATAACCTTTTCCGCGAAACTCTCGATTCAACTCTTCTAAAACATTAAGCTCACTTCGCGCAAGCCAATAATTGTTTTTACAATTTACACAATATGTGCAATGATATGGGCATCCTCTACTGGTCGAAATATGGAAAACTCTCTTTGTGGCATCAAATTCATAATTAGACGCGTCAACTATAATGTCTCCGCGATCTGGCACTGGAAACTCGTTAATATCTATTCCTTCATAGTTGACCGGATTTTCCTTTAAACATTCGTTCACCCGCTCCTCATATTCACTTCGTGCAGCAAATTCTTCAGCATAGACCTGTTCCAATTGTTCTTTCAATGTATTTTGGGCAGTCAGCCACTGTTCATTAATTTTCTTTTTTTTTAGCAATACCTTCATCCGCCAGTCCATCCAGATAATGATCAATAGCTGGAATATAACTGTAATACTGACTTTCACGGTCAATCTCCTGAATCAGTATCTGAAACCGGTTGTCAGCCTCATTGTAAATCGTATCTCCTCTGCTTTCTGCAGCATTCACAGACCAGATATTTCCGGCAGAAATACAAAGTACAAACACTAAAATCCGTAATAAAATGTATTGATTTCTCATAAATATTAAATGAAAACTTTTTTCTTGACACCCCTTCTCAGTAGGTGAATTAACAGTCTAAAAATAGTAATAAATCAGGAAATTACATCAAATATGGCTATTTTTATTTATCACCACAAAAACGGTTTAATGGACGCCTTTACGGGCGACGTGAAGAAGCAGGCGGGAAATATCGTCAAGGCTATCAGCGGGCAGTACCGCTTCCAGACGATGGGCGAATACCGCGCCCTTCTTTCCTTATATAATATGACGGTGGAGGAAGCGCATGGCAATGTGCGCGGACGTGAGTATCACGGGCTGGTCTATTCCGTCACCGATGATGCCGGGAACAAGACGGGCAACCCGTTCAAGTCCTCGCTTTTCGGGAAGTCCGCAGGCTATGAAGCCGTGCAGAAGAAGTTTGCCCGTTCCAAGCAGGAGATTAAGGACAGGAAACTCGCCGACATGACGAAACGCACCGTCCTTTCCGTGCTTGAAGGCACGTATGACAAGGAGAAGTTCGTTTCGCGGCTCAGGGAGAAAGGCATTGACACCGTGCTGCGCTATACGGAGGAAGGGCGCATCTACGGAGCCACGTTCATCGACCACCGCACGGGCTGCGTGCTGAACGGCTCGCGCATGGGCAAGGAACTTTCCGCCAACGCCTTGCAGGAACACTTCACGCTGCCTTATGTCGGACAGCCGCCGATTCCACTGTCCGTTCCGGTGGAAACAGGAGAGGATATGCGCGAACAGACAGCATCCGACCATGAGAACACGGCGGGCGGTGTCGGTCTGCTCACTCCCGAAGGTCCGGCAGTGGATGCCGAGGAGGAAGCCTTTATCCGGGCGATGCAGCGCAAGAGGAAAAAGAAAAGGCGCAAGGGCTTGGGAATGTAACCGAAAGTATCAACAATAAATATTTTTCAATCTATGTCACAACAAGAAGACGATTTGAGGGCATTGGCGAAAATCATGGATTTTCTGCGTGCCGTGAGTATTATTTTAGTGGTCATGAACGTGTACTGGTTCTGCTATGAAGCCATACGGCTATGGGGCGTGGACATCGGCGTGGTGGACAGAATCCTGATGAACTTCAACCGCACGGCGGGGCTGTTCCGTTCCATCCTCTACACGAAACTGTTCGCTGTCCTCCTGCTTGCCCTGTCCTGTCTGGGGACAAAGGGCGTCAAGGGAGAGAAAATCACTTGGGGAAGGATCTGGAGGGCTCTTGCCGCAGGGTTCATGCTGTTCTTCCTGAACTGGTGGATACTGGCATTGCCGCTGCCGATAGAGGCGGTAACGGGGCTTTACGTGCTGACCGTAGGCACGGGCTATGTTTGTTTGCTGATGGGCGGTCTGTGGATGAGCCGCTTGTTGAAGCACAACCTCATGGATGACGTGTTCAACAACGAGAACGAGAGCTTCATGCAGGAAACACGGCTCATCGAAAGCGAGTATTCGGTCAATCTGCCCACACGCTTTTATTACAGGAAACGTTGGAACAACGGCTGGATCAATGTCGTGAACCCGTTCCGTGCCTCCATCGTGCTGGGTACGCCGGGCAGCGGAAAGTCATACGCGGTGGTAAACAATTTTATCAAGCAGCAGATTGAGAAGGGCTTCTCGATGTATGTCTATGATTTCAAATTCAGTGACTTGTCCACGATAGCCTATAATCATCTGCTCAACCACCCGGAGGGATACAAGGTGAAGCCGAAGTTCTACGTGATAAACTTCGACGACCCGCGACGCAGCCACCGTTGCAATCCCATTCACCCAGATTTCATGGAGGACATTACGGACGCTTACGAGAGCGCGTACACCATCATGCTCAATTTAAACAAGAGTTGGGTGCAGAAGCAGGGCGACTTCTTTGTGGAATCGCCCATCATCCTTTTCGCGGCTATCATCTGGTATCTTAAAATTTTTCAGAACGGCAAGTATTGCACGTTCCCCCATGCCATCGAGTTCCTGAACCGCCGTTACGAGGATATTTTCCCGATTCTGACCTCTTATCCCGAACTGGAGAACTATCTCTCGCCATTCATGGACGCGTGGCTCGGAGGGGCTGCGGAGCAGTTAATGGGGCAGATTGCTTCGGCGAAAATTCCGCTGTCACGCATGATTTCCCCGCAGCTCTATTGGGTAATGTCGGACAGCGAGTTCACGCTGGACATCAACAATCCCGAAGAACCGAAAATTCTCTGCGTGGGCAACAATCCCGACCGACAGAACATATACGGGGCGGCTCTCGGTCTGTATAATTCCCGTATCGTTAAACTTATCAACAAGAAAGGGATGCTGAAGTCGTCGGTCATCATAGACGAGCTGCCGACGATATACTTCAAGGGGCTGGACAACCTTATCGCCACCGCGCGAAGCAACAAGGTTGCCGTGTGTCTGGGTTTTCAGGATTTCAGCCAGTTGGTGCGTGACTATGGGGACCGCGAGGCGAAAGTGGTGATGAACACCGTCGGCAATATTTTCTCTGGTCAGGTGGTGGGCGAAACCGCCAAGACGCTCTCGGAACGGTTCGGAAAGGTGTTGCAGAAGCGGCAGTCCATCTCCATCAACAGGCAGGATGTTTCCACCTCCATCAACACGCAGATGGACGCGCTTATCCCGCCGAGCAAAATTTCCGGCTTGACGCAGGGGATGTTCGTCGGTTCGGTGTCCGACAACTTCAACGAGCGTATCGAGCAGAAGATTTTCCACTGTGAGATTGTCGTGGATGCCGAGAAAATGAAGCGCGAGGAGAAAGCCTACAAGCCGATACCCGTCATTACCGACTTCGCGGACGCGAACGGCAACGACTGCATGAAGGAAATGGTGAAGGCGAATTACAGGCGCATCAAGGAGGAGGTGAAACAGATTGTCGCCGACGAGTTGGAGCGCATCGCTGGTGACGAGAATCTGAAACATCTGTTGCAACAGAAATAATATATAACAACAAGATGTATCAGACTCCCGTTTTGAGAATTACTCCTGCTACAGCTATCTGTGACAGGAGTAATTTGTAATTCTTTATATTGAGCATTATGACTATATTAAGTTCAACTAACCATTGCGGCCGTGTTATTTGAAACTTCATTCATTACCTCATTTAATGATTGGGATTTAGATAAAGTGGCTCTTTCTATTTTGAGCTTATCAAGCAAATATTTCAGCCTACGTTCCACCTCATTTGTTATTTCACTCCATTTTTTTACATAGAGGCTATAATTACTGTCATTTTGGACTAAACCAGTAAGCTTATTTATGACCCTTCGACCTACAATATCATCATAGTCTTGTCCTATCAAAATGAAAGTCCAGAACTCATTAGCATCATTAAAACAATCTTGTTTTAGAATAACATCCATATATTGTTCTAATTGATTTAACTGTTCTGATTTTAATTGTTTTATAGTTGTCGGATTTTTGATTTCCACAACTATATTATGAGGTCTCCCATCCCTAAAATCAGTACCAGTAAGAAATAAATCCATTTCTTTGTATTTATTAGGGTGAGCAATATATTTTTTCTCGCTAACTCCACGCAGAATATAAATGTATTTTCTTAAAGCCTCTTCAAATTTGACCTCTTCCGCACATACCATTCTATATTCTTCGCCAAAAATCCAATAGTGTTTTTCTATGAACGACTGCAAATCACGAACTTCATTGGCTTGTAAAGTATGATTAAAAACAATCTTTTTTAGATTCTCCAGTGTCAGCAATCTGTCTGAAATAAGCTTAATCGTGGAAACGACTTGTTTTAACCTCGTTATTTCTAATATTTTTGCAAATTCTTTCCTATCGTTCGAGTCTAATTCAACAACTGCATCTAAAATCTTAAACAGACTATCGCGCTCACCGCTATCCATCACCAAATTTAGAAGTTCTAAGAAAACTCTTTTTTGTTCTTTGTTCAACTTCATGAAAACAGCAGGTTCTACTTCGTATAGTTCCTTTACGAAGTTTTCCAAACCTTCTCTACGCACTATATCCCAATCTTCAGTACCAAATTTAGGGAAAACATCTTCATTCTTATATTTGGTTACCATAACTTCTGCTTGCTCCTTTAGGAATGGGCGTCTTTTCTTTTTGAGAAACTCATTGAGTTGCGTAATTAGTTCCTTAAATAATTTTCTATCAGCAGAATTATCAAACAATTTAGGTTGAATAGCATTATCGTCTAATTCGTTATCACAATTGATTTCATTGAAGAAATCATCAATCACAATTACAGAATGCCAAAAATTATCTCCTTTTTTATTTAATAATGTCGTTTTGGTAAATTTTAACTCCAAGTCATTATTCAAGAAGTAAAATCGAGAATATTCATCATTCATCTTTACATTCCATCGGATATACTTGCATTGAAAGTTGATGTTATTTTTCTGGTTATGTGATAATATCGGTGATATTGATTCTTGTTCTGCTATTATAGAAGAATAATCTAATTCTTGCCCATTGATGTATATTTGATATTCGGATTTCAATTCTAAAAACCACGCAAATTCAGCCTTTAGATAAGGGATAAGAGTCTTCGTTATAAACAAACTGGAAATATCAGAAGAAATCTCATTAAAAACGACACAAGTACCTGTTGTTGTGTCATCAGATACAAGTGGCTCTGTTGTAGTGTAGTCTTTTAAAGTATCGCTATCAATTCTAATGTCATAAGACATTATTTGTGCATCTTTACTATAGCGTGTTTCCCAATTAGCAAATCTCGCAAATTTATAGAAAGTAAAACGACCATAACCGTTTTTTCCTCTTGTAAATTCAGTATTATTCTCGTTGGCTATTCTCTTTTGAGACTCATAGAATTTTTTGAATTTTATAGGTAATTCTTCATAGCAGATGCCTGTACCATTGTCTGTTATTCTAATATTTTTGATTGTGTCCAATTCTGCATTGTCAATTTCAAAATCAATATTTACAACGGTTGCTTTTGCATCAAATCCATTCCATACATATTCGGCAATAGCTCGCTCTGGAGTATATTTATTCAATATTTTCCTAATGCCAGCAGATGTTATTTCTACAGTTTGCGAGTTCATGACTATTTATTTTTAATTAAATCCAGACCTTTCTCCGTAAGACGGTATTTCTGTCGCGGGTGTTTCGGCTTTTCCGGATAAATCGGTTCTACTAAATCCAACCTTATTGCAGGATACAGATAAAGCTCCAGAAAATTGCTTTTGTCCTTCAATCCTATCATTTCCATAACATCTTTTGTCGATAGTGTCTGATTCCCGATTGCAGACAGAACTTTTCCCACTTGCGGGGTAACTGTCGGGTAACTATCGGGCGACTGTGGGGTGACTGTCGGGTATGACCCGACTGCTTTCCGGGTATAGCGGAAAACGACCCATACGCTGTTTCCGTCCGTGTGAAATTCGGGGTCCGGAATGCCGACACGCCGGCACTCGCTTATCATAAGCCCGATGCCCCGTCCCCAACTTTCCAAGACCTCGCTTTTATACAGCACGTTTGCTATGATTAGATTTTGCGGTTCTGAATTATGCCCGCTTAACAGTTTTTCCATTGTTATATCCGGCGGAAATGTCCCGCTGTTCTCTATTTCCACACGGTCGTCATAGATGGCGATTCCCACCGAACTGCCGGGACGGTGGTACAGGCGGTGGCACAACGCATTTGTGCAGCACTCTCTCAATGCCTTGTACGGGATTTCCAGTTCTTCCTCACGGTACAGCCCTTCTATCTTACCGGAAAGTGACAGATGTTTGAAAAAGAACGCCATTGCAGCATCCAGCAGCGCGTAGATATTCCCAGTGACACGTTGATTGTCTATAAACTCGTCTTTCGTCGTGCCTTTGAAACGCGCCAGACGGAGCAGGCATTGGGGATAATAATAAAAATCATGACCGAACAGCACTGCTGAAGCATTGTTAAGTTTCCCGTCATGCAACAGACTGAATTTTTCGAGAATGGTCGGCAAGTCTTCCCTTATGGTTGCTTCAGGTAAACGACCGCTTCTGATTCCCCCGCGAACAGCACTAATGACGGCATGTTCGTCAAGGTCGGATATTTTAAGGTCAGGATTTGCTATTGCCTCCCAAGCGTATTTCCCGCCCCGCTGTATCAGATATTGGTTATATATCTCCTGCGGCATGATGGATGTCGCGCTTTCCACCCGCAGGTAAGCCCGTCCTTTGTAAGAGAACGGACGCATATATCTTTGTTCTTCCGCAGACAGTGCGATGACACTTTTGCCAGTGTCTGGTATTTCAGTATAAGAAACTTCAACTGTGGCAAACGGCTCGATACGCCGGATCGCGTCCGCTATATCCCGCTTGGTTTTGTCGCTCACGTCTTGTCCGATGATTTTTCCCTTGTCGGTGACACCGAACAATACCGTGCCGCCTTCGCCGTTAAGGAAGGCGCAAAGCGTTTCCATGCCGCGCTCCAACTGTCCGGTGGTTTCCTTGAACTCCACCCGTCCGCATTCTTTTTCGGCTATCAGCCGTTTTACTATGTCGAGGTTGTCTATGCTCATATACAATTCTGTAAGGTGGGTACAAAGATAGTGCTTTTCGCTGGTTTTCGGGCGAATAGATAACGAAATGTATCTGCACGGCAGGTACAAAACCTACAAAAAATCAGAGAGTGGCATAACGTCACCCCCTGATTCATCATTGGTACAGGATTATTTTCTCAAACGTTCCATTTCCTCGTCGCGGAGCATCTTCTCGTTCAGTTTCTCCTGCATCCTGTCAAGGAAGTAGGTGCGGCTTTCGTTCTTCCGTCGTTTGATGTCGATATAGAAGCGGTAGCAGTCCTTTGATTCGACACCGAAAATCTTGTAGAGGAGCGGGGCGAGCTGTTTGAGCGGCATGTTGCCGTTATTGATGCAGCCCATCTCGTTGATGCCGTAGATAAGTTCCACAAGGTCGATGGCGTTGCCCGTCCATTGCAGGGGTGAGGCGGGATTTTCGGTTGTGTTGTCGGAGGATGTACGGATGGGGATTAGTGGTGGCACTTGGGGAGCGGCAAGGAACTTCTGCATCTTCCTAACGAAAGAGAGTGCCTTGCTGATGTAGGCTGCAACCTCCCTCTTTTCTTCGGGAAGATTGCGCACGGGATGGTGCTGCAACTCGATTTCAATGTAAGCCAGCGCGATGATGGTGCGGGTGGTGTCCACATTGCCGTTGCATAGTTCGATCACTTGCGTGGCGAAAGCCGTGTATGCCGTTTCCATATTGCAGTCCCCGGCTTCGTTTATACGGCGGAAGAACTCTGTTTCCGTCAATAAGAAATAATTCATGTCCTGTCAATTTTGAAATTTTACACTCTGTTTTTTCGGTATGCGCACATGAATATGATTGGCAAAAAGCGTGTCCATAAAATAAAAAATCCGGCACGCTCTCTGCAAGGTGCTGGATTTCAGAGTGATAATTTCGCGATTTATTTATCTGAAAGGAATTGTATTCAGCTTAAAGTGTTCATTTACTGAACATTCGTCCATTTTATGGACATCAAACGCACGCTTTATAGATATGGCGGACCACTCCGTTGCGGTACACCTTCTGTGAGGTCAGCGTCCATTGTTCCTGCGGCAAGGCGGATTGGAAGAAACGCTTTCCCGTTCCGGCAATGAAAGGAATCGTGTAAAGTATGATTTCATCCACCACACGCATACGCAGCAGCCCGTTGATGTAGTCCGCTTTTTCAGGAGTGACTTCCGCCAGATAGCAGATGTCTGTTGTGGATTTCCGCCATTCGTCAAGCATGGAGATGGAATAATCCGGTGTGATATGATAAAGGGCGTTTTCCCTTATCTCATTGATGCCGCAATCTTCAAGGCGCAGTTCCTTATACGCTTTGCAATATAACTCGGAGCTTTGACAACCGTCTATCGTGAGGACGGCAAGAATCTGTACTTTACCCATTATCGTTTCCTTTCGTTGGGCAAGGGCAAAAAAGTAGCGTGCAAATCACACTACTTTCAAGCGACGGCTCTGGTAAAGCCTTTTACGGAGAGTACGTGAATGCACGCTATGCGTAGGCATAGCATAAGCATCACGCAATCGTCTCCGTAGTGTCAATTTACCAGATTTTCGCTCGAAACGCCTTGCGGTCTTATGTTATATATAGGCGGCAAAAGGCTCTGCCAGTCGCCGTTACCTTCTAATATGTCATGCAAAGATAGCCATTTTCAGCGAATTGCGGGCTATGGTTGCTCAAATTTATACTTCAATCCATATTCTTCCAGTTTATTATAGAGTGTTGTCCTGCCTATTCCAAGCAATTCGGCAGCAACCTTCCGGTTCCCGTCAGCCTGCTTCAAAGCACGCAGAATCCGCTCTTTATCTTCATCATCGTTGCGTAGGGAGAAGCCGGTAACAGAGGTTGTTTCGGTTATCCCAAGTTCCAGATGCTCTTTTGTGACAAGTCCCGTCTGAGCCTGCAACACCGCACCCATGATTTTCTGTCGAAGTTCGCGCACGTTGCCCGGCCATGAATGGGTCAGCAACGCTTTCCGTGCTTCGGAACTGAATCCGCTAACCTTGCACTCCAATTCCTTATTGGCAATCTCACGGAAGAACTCCGCCAGCGGCATGATGTCCTCCTGACAGTCACGTAAGGGCAGAACGGTTATTTCAAAGTCATGTAGGCGGTATAACAAATCCTGCCGGAAACGCTTTTCATTGACCGCCTTTTCCAGATTCTCGTTGGTGGCGGCGATGATGCGGACGTTGAAACTGCGGTCGGACTTGTCGCCAACGGGACGGAACCGCCGTTCCTGTATGGCACGGAGTAACATCTGTTGAGTTTCTGGTGCGAGATTACCCACTTCGTCTAAAAACAATGTGCCGCCTTCCGCCTCGTGGAAATAGCCTTTCTTTGTGTTTTCAGCACCAGTGAACGCTCCTTTGACGTGTCCGAAGAACGCCGATGGTGCAAGCTCTTTGGTGAGTGAGCCGCAGTCCACCGCCACGAAAGGCTTGCCTAAACGCTTGCTTTTATCGTGCAGTAGATGGGCAATATGCTCTTTGCCAGTACCGTTCTCCCCGAATATCAGTACGCTCATGTCGGTAGGAGCTACCAGCCTTATCCGGTGCATGATTTTCTGAAAGGCTGAACCGTCACGGGCAAATACGGGCATGCGGCTTCGCCCGATATTCCGCTCTTTCAGTATGGTGCGGAGCAAAGGCACGAGTTTGTCCTCCACGAGTTGCTTGGGTATGTAGTCCAGCGAACCGAGTTTCATGCTTTCAACCGCCGTATGTACTTCGGCATAGTCGGTCATGATGATGAACGGCTGCGTCATGCCTTCTTTGCGCATCCAGCGCAATAGGTCGATGCCGTCACCGTCAGGCAGACGCAAATCAGAAACTACTATATCATTGTCAGCGGCTTGTTGCAGAAGTTTCTTCGCTGTCGAGAGGTGGAAAGCCTGCACGGTACGGAATTTCTCCCGTGCCAGCAGGTTGCAGACAAACTCGCAATATACGATGTTGTCCTCCACCACGATGATTTTTGTTTTATCCATTTTCGTATTTTCTCCTTTCTTCTTTTGCCAGCCGGATTATCTCCGAACCCTTATCCAATACGGCAGTCACGGCGTTGTTCAATGCTTCATAATCGGGAACGGCACTCCCATGAAGCTGTTTATAAAGTTCCCTTAATGGTTGGTCGGCACGCAGTATCTCCCACGAACTACGTAGGTGGTGTGTCAGGGCGTCCAGTTCTTGAAAGTCTTTCCGTTGTTCCGCATCCCTGACCGACTGCATTTCCTTTTCGGTTTCCGCTATCAGTTTATCCAACATGACGGATTCATTGCCGTAAGACAGTAGGGAGGAGAAATCAGGCTTTTCATTTTGTTTACCTTTCATGGCGCACTTGTCGGAAACTTCCATCAGCTCCGATATGGAAAACGGCTTGAGAAGGCAATCGGAAAATCCACGTTCTAAAAGTTCCTCTCTGTTGCAACTGCCCGAAGCGGTTGTTACAATAATCGGAATGATCCTTGAATTGCCCACATTGGAGGTGCGTAGCAGTTCCAACAACTCGAAGCCGTTTATATCCGGCATATTCAAATCGGTCAGAAGCAGACTGTATTCTTTCCGGCGTTCATTTCCATCAGTTCCGCAACATCGGTGCAAGTGTCGCAATGTATCCCTTCTTGTGCATACATTTCTTTCAGCATTAGGAGAAGTACCTTGTCATTGTCGATGGCAACAATATCATGGAGTGTTCGGTTATGATGAATCTGTGTTTTATTTATCCGTTCCGGCAATTCCTCGGCTGACTGCATGGGTATCTCCACCGTGAAACGGCTGCCCTTGCCTTTCTCGCTCTTCAGCTGGATTGTGCCGCCGAGCATTGTCACAATGCGCTGAACAATGGAAAGACCTAATCCGAAGCCGTCCTTTGCGGCAGCGTTTGACAAACGTTCAAACGCACCGAACACACGTTGCTGTTCCTCTTCGGTCATACCCGAACCCGTATCTTTGACGATAAGTTTCAGCATACCGTTATCATACCCCATTGTCAGAGAAACGGCACCGTTCTCAGTGAACTTGATGGCGTTTGACAGCAGGTTATTTCCAATTTGTAGAATGCGTTCCTTATCGGTCAGTACAACAGCATCCGTGTGATTCGTCACAGTAAGAGCAAGTCCCTTGTTTATGGCAATTGGCATAAACTCTGATTCGAGCGTATGCGCTATTGATGAAATCCTACACGTGGAGAAATTAGGCTGTTCCTTGCCGTCGTCCAGCCGGAAGAAACTCAGAAGAGTATTAAGCATTTCACGC
>OKRY01003345.1_pt1 | contig 11870 bp, 10 predicted proteins | sample 1601121 | NCBI WGS metagenome assembly OKRY01 (sample SAMEA3541546, study PRJEB24748) | human gut metagenome | biome: human gut; feature: human-associated habitat; material: faeces | place: China | collected 2012
AATGGGCAAATATTAAACATAAAAAAGGTAAAACCGATGCATTGAAGGCTAAATTGGCTACGAAAATCGGTCGTGAAATTACTGTAGCAGCACGTATGGGTGGTGCCGATCCAACAGGTAATATGCGTTTGAAATTGGCTTTACAAAAAGCTCGTGAAAACAATATTCCTAAAGATAATATTCAACGTGCTATCGATAAGGGCGTTGGCGCTACGGATATGAACGCATACGAAGAAATCGTATATGAAGGTTATGGTCCTGCCGGTGTTGCCGTTACTGTAGAAGTTATGACGGATAATCGTAACCGTGCGGCTGCTGATGTGCGTCATGCTTTCTCCAAACAAGGTGGTAATCTTGGTGAAAGCGGTTGCGTAGGCTGGATGTTCAAATCTAAAGGCGTTTTCGTTATCGATAAAGAAGGTCATGACGAAGATGAATTGACTATGCTTGCTCTTGAAGCAGGTGCAGAAGATCTTAAGTCTGAAGATGATGTATTTGAAATTTATACTACTCCTGAAGACTATGATGCTGTAGAAGCAGCTCTTGCTGATGCGGGCATTGAAACAGAAGTAGCTAAAATTACCATGATTCCAGATACAACTATTGAGTTGACTGGTGATGATGCTGTAAAAATGCAAAAAATGCTCGACGTATTGGATGATCTTGATGATGTACAAAACGTATATCACAATGGTATCTTGCCAGACGACGAAGAAGAATAATTATGATAAGGAGCACTTTAAAGGTGCTCCTTTTTTATGTATTTTTTAGAGAACCATTGGGAATAAGAAAATTAATGAGTTTCTTATAAAATTTCTATGGAAATTCATGAACTTCGATGTGGTATTGTGCTATAATAAAATAGATTATGTAATGGAGGTAGGCGACAGCTTATCTCATTTTTAAACTAAGGGGGTTAAGGTGCGAATTATAGGTATTGACCCAGGCACGGCTATATGCGGTTATGGCATTATTGACGTGAAGGGGAGCAAATTAACACCTGTAGCCTATGGGGCTATTACAACTCCTAAGGAATTAACAGATTCACAGCGGTTGGAAATTTTATTTAATGACCTAAGTGATATTCTAGAGGAATTCAAGCCTGATAAGTTCGGGGTAGAAGAATTATTCTTCAACCGCAATGTAACGACGGCCATCAAGGTCGGTCAAGCACGTGGTGTTATCTTATTAGCGGCTGAGCAACAGCGTATTCCTATTTACGAATATACACCGCTACAAATCAAGCAAGCCGTTACAGGTTACGGCAAGGCTGATAAGAATCAGGTCATTTATATGACAATGAATATTTTGGGGATTCGTGAGAAAATTAAGCCCGATGATACGGCAGATGCATTGGCTGTTGCCATTTGTACGGCTCATAGTTCTCACAATGATAGATTGAAGAGGTTGGTATAATGATAGGGTATGTACGGGGTATCGTAACACATCTCTTTAAAGAGTCTTGTTACGTAGATGTACATGGCGTAGGGTATCGTGTATATGTGCCGACCACTACGCGACAACAATTGATTGAAGGTCATGAGGCAACGTTATTCACGTATCTCAACGTACGTGAAGATGCGATGCAACTATACGGCTTTTGGACGGAAGAGGAATATGAGTTATTTATTTTACTTATTTCTGTTTCTGGTATAGGGCCTAAGGTGGGACTTGGCATTTTGTCTGGCATGACACCAGAGGCTTTCAAATTAGCTGTTATCAATGGCCAAGTACAGCAATTAACGAAATTGCCGGGCATTGGTAAGAAGTCTGCAGAGCGACTTGTTCTTGAATTAAAGGATAAGTTAGCGAAGATGACGCATATATCTGCAGAATCACCAGCAGCCATACAGCCGATGGGCGTTGCTGCTAGTGGTGCTACCGGTGAGGCCATTGAGGCTCTTGTGTCGCTAGGCTATTCAGAGCGAGATGTGGCTGATATTGTAGAGTCTTTAGCTGATGGTAAGCGCGATGTATCTGAGTTGATTAAGGTCAGCTTGATTGAGCTTGGGAAAGGACGATAAGGATGAACGAAGAAGTACGCCTTGTCGGAAATGGCGAGCACGAAGAAGATATGTGGCAATATAGCCTGCGACCAAAATTCTTTAACGAATATGTTGGTCAAGAAGAGGCTAAAGGCAATCTAAATGTATATATTCAGGCTGCTAAGCAACGTGGTGAAGCATTGGACCACGTATTGCTCTACGGGCCACCAGGTCTTGGGAAGACTACACTGGCAGGTATTATTGCGAATGAATTGGGTGTTAACTTTCGCATAACATCTGGTCCTGCTATTGAAAAGTCTGGAGATTTGGCTGCCATCTTAACGAATTTAGATGATCACGATGTATTATTTATCGATGAAATTCATCGCTTGTCTCGCAGTGTAGAGGAAGTATTGTACTCTGCTATGGAGGACTATGCAATCGATATTATCATCGGTAAGGGCCCAAGTGCTCGAACGGTGCGCATTGATTTGCCAAAGTTTACTTTGGTAGGTGCCACAACACGGGCGGGGGCTTTGGCGGCACCATTAAGGGACCGCTTTGGTATTATTAACCGGTTGGAATATTATAAACAACCGGAATTAGAGTTTATTGTGACTCGGGCGGCAGAAATACTCCATATTGGTATTGAACCGACTGGGGCTAGCGAAATTGCGCGACGTTCAAGGGGAACGCCGCGTATCGCAAATCGTCTACTTAAACGGGTACGTGATTTTGCACAAGTCATAGGTGATGGGGTTATCACTCAAAGTATTGCAGATGATGCGTTACAGCGTTTATATATTGACAAAGAAGGGCTCGATCGAATCGATCGACGTGTGTTGGAGTGTATTATTGAAAAGTATGATGGAGGTCCAGTAGGGATAGATACTATTGCGGCAGCTATCAGCGAAGAGAGAGATACCATCGAAGATGTGTATGAACCATATTTGATGCAATTAGGATTTTTAGGACGTACACCGCGTGGGAGGGTGGCTACTAAACTTGCCTATGAGCATTTAGGTATTTCACAGACAGGGAAATAACAATGAAAACGAAACGATTACAATTGATGATAATGGCAACTTTGTTTTTAGGTGTAAATATTGGCGGTGCATCTGTTGCACAAGGGGCTACATTGCAACATAAAAGTGCAGTAGTGACTAAAAAGCCAACGCCGAAAGCAACAGTATCTACAACAAATGTATCGAAAGTAAATACGACGAAGCGGTCAACTTTTCGACCACTTGTAACTAAACCGGCTCCAAAGCCTGTGCCAAAAGTGACTCCGAAGTCAAATGCAACTAAGGCTGCAACAACGGCTCAAAAGCCTGTTGCAAAATCTACAGTTACTAGTGCTAAGGCTACAACGGTAAAGCCAGCTGCATCTAAGGCTGTAAAAACTTCTGAAGCCAATAGTATTAAAGCTAATACGGCTGCTATTACGCGTAATAAAGTAGGTTCTGTTGTTACACCTGCTACGGAGCGTGTAGAAAATGTACCAAATGTGCGCGTGTTATTGGGTAGTCGCAGTTCCGATGCTACAGTTACATCTACTGCTAATCTGGTTGTGTTAAATAGTGCTAATGGTCAAGTAAGTACAATCAGTGCAAACCGTGGTACCTCTGTTGGTATTCGAAGTGGTAAAATTGCTGTCAATGGCAAGGTCATTGATACAGTAGTTACATTAAAACCAGCCAATAGTGATGCACCATTCTTGTTTGAAGGCAAAGGCTATCGTGGAGGACTTACATTACGTGCTAATAATGGAAAGATGATGGTCATTAATTCTGTGCCTCTTGAAGACTATCTTTATGGCGTAGTTCCGCAAGAAGTCGTTCCATCTTGGCCAGCAGCTGCACTAGAAGCACAAGCTGTAGCTGCTCGAACTTATGCTCTTCATACTATGGAAGAGAATAAAGGTAAGCTGTATGATGTGAGTACGTCCACAGATCACCAAGTTTATAATGGGGTTAGTGGTGAAACGCAAGCTACTACAAATGCAGTTAATAAAACAAAGGGGATGGTTATGTTATATAACCAACGCCCTATCAATGCTTTATTCCATTCTGATGGTGGCGGTTATACTGAGGATAGTGTCAATGTTTGGGGTAGTGATGTACCGTATTTGAAAGGTGTAAAGGATTTTAGTACTGGCACATCTACATCGAACTGGACGGTTACTACTTCTCGTCAGGCCCTTGAAAGTAAGCTTAACGCAGCTAGTAAAGGGGTTGGCAAATTGAAGAGTATTCAATTGACACCTCTTGGCAAGCCAGGTCAACAAACATCTGACCGCGGCGTATCTGGTCGAATTAAGAGTGCTACTTTCATAGGTACCTCTGGAAAAACGACCATTGATGGGGATTCTTTACGCAGTATTTTAGGCTTGAAATCAACACTATTTGATTTTTATGTAAATCATAACCCAGCTAAAGATACAGGTAAGGCATATCATAATTTTACTGGTAGCAATGATACTGTCTATATTAAAGGCCACGGTTGGGGACATGGTCTTGGTATGTCTCAATGGGGCGCTGCAGAAATGGCTAAGCGTGCGACACCAGGGGATACAAATTATTACCAAACTATTTTGCGTCACTACTATAGTGGCATTACATTAAAGAAAATGTACTAATAAGGATTGCGATGAAAGTTACAGATTTTGATTATGAATTACCAGAGGAACTAATTGCTCAACATCCTGTAGAGCCTCGTGATACAGCGAGACTGTTGACCTTAGACAAGGTTACAGGTGAGGTTGCGCATAAAGAGCATTTTTACGATTTGCTAGATGAACTCCACGAAGGGGATGTACTTGTATTTAATAATACAAAGGTTATTCCTGCGAGATTATATGGCCAACGTCAAGGCTCTGGTGGCAAGGTTGAGGTATTGCTCCTCACACCATGTGGTGAAAATCGCTGGGAATGTCTTGTTAAACCTGGTAAAAAATGTCCTATTGGTCAAGTTATCGAATTTGATGACCGATTAAGTGGGACCGTTATAGATAAAACAGAATTTGGAGGTCGTATCATTGAATTCACTTGCGATGGTGTATTTGACGATGTGATACAAGAAATTGGTGAAATGCCATTACCTCCATATATTCATGAGAAGTTAGAAGATAAAGATCGTTATCAAACTGTTTATGCTAAGGAAAAAGGTTCAGCTGCAGCTCCAACCGCAGGGCTTCACTTTACACCTGAATTATTAGAAAAGATAAAAGCGAAAGGTGTAGAGCTCGAATTTGTTACATTGCATGTTGGCCTTGGAACCTTTAGACCTGTATCAGCGGAGACAATTGAGGACCATGAAATGCATAGTGAGTTCTTCGTGGTATCTCAAGATACAGCTGATCGTATTAATGAAGCTAAGCAAAACGGACGCCGTATTATTGCGGTAGGTACTACTTCTGTGCGTACCCTTGAGTCAGCTACTAATGATGACGGTGTCTTACAAGGCATTAGTGGATGGACACAAATCTTTATCTATCCTGGCTACAAATTTAAGATGATTGATGCATTGGTAACGAATTTCCACTTGCCTCAATCTACATTATTAATGTTGATTAGTGCATTGGCTGGTCGTGAACACTGTTTAGCGGCCTACGAAGAAGCTGTACGCGAACGTTATCGTTTCTTTAGCTTCGGCGATGCTATGTTTATACGTTAGGAGGGACTATGCCGAGTATTACTTATGAATTACAAAAGACATGTCCTCACACGGGGGCTCGTGCTGGTTTATTGCATACGCCACATGGTACCTTCCAAACGCCTATGTTTATGCCTGTAGGTACACAAGCTACAGTTAAAACTATGACGCCTGAGGAATTAAAGGCGATGGGATCTCAAGTCATCTTGAGCAATACATACCATTTATTCTTACGTCCTGGTCCTGAACTCGTAGAAGAAGCAGGTGGGTTACATAAATTTATGAACTGGGATCAAGCTATTTTAACTGATAGCGGTGGATTCCAAGTTTTCAGCTTAGGCGATATGCGTAAAATTACTGAGGAGGGTGTAACCTTTAGATCTCATATTGATGGGTCTAAACAGTTTTTATCTCCAGAGGTGGCAACAAAGGTACAAGAGCAATTAGGTTCTGATATTGCCATGGCTTTTGACGAATGTATTCCGTATCCAGCGGATCATGATTATGCGAAACGCTCAACAGCTCGTACCACACGTTGGGCTCATCGTTGCCAAGAGGCTCGTAAAGCCCATGACCGTCAAGGTATGTTTGGTATTGTTCAAGGTGGTATGTACAAAGATTTACGCAAGCAAAGTGCGGAAGAACTCGTAGCTATGGATTTTGAAGGCTATAGTATCGGTGGCTTATCCGTCGGAGAGCCTCATGATTTGATGAATGAAATCTTAGAATATACTACGCCACTATTGCCAACTAACAAGGCTCGTTATTTGATGGGTGTTGGTACGGCGGATTGCCTTGTAGAAGGCGTAGCACGTGGTATTGATATGTTCGACTGCGTATATCCTACACGAGTTGCTCGAAATGGGATGGCCATGACTTGGAATGGTCGCCTTAATATTCGAAATGCGCAGTTTGCTCATGATTGGGGTCCGTTAGAAGAAGGCTGCCAATGTTATACATGTAAAAATTATTCTCGTGCTTATATTCGTCACTTGTATAAGGCGGAAGAAATTTTGGCATTGCGTCTCGTAACATACCATAATCTTTACTTCTTGCTTGAGTTTATGCGTCAAATGAGACAAGCCATCTTAGAAGATCGGTTCCCACAATTTAGAATGCAATTTTGGGATAGCTTTAAAAAAAAGTAATTAAGTCTAGTCAAATCTATATTAGGTGGCTATACTAGAAAAGAAAAACATATTTATTATACTAGGAGGATAAAATGGAAGATATTTTACAAGTGTTGCAAACTAGCTGGCCTATTTTGTTGATGGTCGTAATCTTTTATTTCTTATTGTGGCGTCCACAAAAGAAACAACAAAAAGAGCGCGCTAATTTGTTAGGCAGCTTGAAGAAAGGCCAAAAAATCGTTACTATCGGCGGTATTTATGGCGAAATCGTTGAACTTGATGATGAAAAAGTAAAGGTTCAAGTATCTGAAAAAGTAGAGTTAACATTTGCACGTTCTGCAATTGCTAACGTTCTTTCCAAGAAAAACAAGGAAGAAAAATAATGAATACAAAGGAAGCAGTGCGCCGGGCGTGCAAGGCCCAGCGCGCTGCTTTATCCGTTGCTGATTGTCATAGATGGATTACGCTTTTGACAGATCAAATTGTTAATAGTCCTGAGTATATATCAGCTAATAGCATTATGGCCTATTTGGCGATGCCCAAGGAGGCCAATTTAGACGATGTTATTCGTCATGCTTTAGAACATGGCAAATCCGTATATGTTCCAGTATGTACAGATAAGACGACCATGATTGCCGTTCGTCTTAAGTCTCTAGAATCTATCACTCGGGGTGTGTTAAATATACGCATTCCCTCTGAGCCATACGAGGTTATTAATCCACATGACTTGGATTTGATTTTAGTGCCTGGTGCTGGCTTTGACCGTCAAGGCGGTCGCATGGGGATGGGGAATGGGTATTATGATCGATTTCTCAAGGAACTTTCACCACGTACATTTATGGGCGTATGCTGGTCAGTACAGTTGTGGGATACACCAATCCCAATGGATGAACTGGACCAACGGATGAGCAAAATTGTAACGGAGCAAGGCGTTATACATTGCGTATAGTAGTAGAAGGGAGCAACTATTTTGAACGGTAAAGCTATTATCAAGTTTTTAGTAGTCATTGCTGCCATCATTGGATTATTTGCGTATTTTATTCAACCATTAGCAGGCTCTTTGAAACAAGGCCTAGACTTGCAAGGTGGTACGCACATCGTATTAGAAGCAGAGGACTCTGCGACTGGTGCAGCTGACAATGATGCAGTGGAACGAGCGAAGCAAATCTTAGAGCGTCGTATTAATGAAATGGGTTTGTCTGAACCATTAGTACAACGTGAAGGTGCTCGTCGTATTATCATCGAATTGCCAGGTGTAAAAGATCCTGACGAAGCGATTAAACGTATCGGTAAGACAGCAGTCTTGGAATTTAAAAACGACCAAGGTCAAACTGTTATGACTGGTGATGATTTAAAAGATGCAAAAGAAGAGTTAGGTCAAAATAAACAACCACTCGTTGCTATTGAATTAAGCGATGAAGGGGCTAAGAAATTTGCTGATTTAACATCTAAAAATATTGGTCGTCGTATTGCCATTACATTGGATGGTAAAGAATTGACTAATCCTGTAGTACAACAAGCAATTACAGGTGGTAAAGCAACTATCTCTGGTAGTCAAAGCTTAGAAGAAGCTAAAGACTTGGCTATTTTATTACGTTCCGGTGCATTGCCTGTTAAAATTAATGTATTGGAAGTACGTACAGTTGGTCCTTCTTTGGGTCAAGACTCCAAGGATAAATCTGTTGTAGCCTTCAGTGCTGGTATTGCAATGATCATGATTTTCTTGGTTATTTTATATCGTTTTTCTGGTATTGTAGCTAATATTGCATTACTTGTATATGTTATGCTCTTATTGCTCGTATTAGGTAAAGGCTTTAATGCGACTATGACATTGCCAGGTATCGCTGGTATTATCTTATCCATGGGTGTTGCTGTAGATGCGAACATTCTTATCTTTGAACGTTTCAAAGAAGAGGTGTTCTCCGGTAAGTCCATGCGTGTAGCCATGGAAGCTGGTTTCAGTCGTGCTTTAGCAACAATTACAGATGCGAACGTATCTGTTATCATTACTGCTGCTATCTTGACAATCTTAGGCTCTGGCCCTGTAAAAGGTTTCGCTATCAGCTTAGGCGTAGGTGTTGTTGTAAGTATGTTCACAGCGATTACTGTGAGCCATTTCTTATTGCGCTTACTTATTGATTGTAACTTTACGAACCATCCATTCTGGTTTGGTGCGAATATCTCTCCAAGCACAAGTGCTGACGCATTTGCACCAAAATCTTTGAAAGGAGGTAAACGCAAATGACATTAGACGTAATTAAACATCATCGTTGGTGGTTTGCTATTTCCTCCACACTTGTTATTATCAGTTTGATTTCCATCTTTACTAAAGGCTTTAACTTTGGTATTGATTATACTGGTGGTACGATTGTTGAAGTTGTATTTGATCAGCCCGTAGAGGTTAGTCAAGTTCGTGACGTCCTAAAAGAATATAATCTTGAAAACGCACAAATTCAGCTTTCTGGCGATACTACTGGTGATACAGCGGGCGAAGACGTAATGATTCGTACACGTAATCTTGAGCCTAGTGAAAGTGCCGCTGTGATTGAATCTTTGACTAAATCTATTGGTAACAATACAGTTAAACGTATTGAAACTGTAGGTGCTGTAATTGGTTCTGAAGTTACAGAACATGCGTTGTTAAATCTTGTTATAGCGTTTGCGGCATTAGCATTGTATATTTCTTATCGCTTTGAATATAAAGTTGCTATTTCTGCGCTCGTTGCTATTTTCCATGATTTGATTATGGTTCTTGGGGTATTCTCTTATTTCCAATTAGAAATTGATGCGTCTTTCTTGGCGGCTATTCTTACGGTTGTAGGTTACTCCATGAATGAATCTGTAGTTATCTTTGACCGTGTTCGCGAAAATACACATACACATAAACGTTCTGACACATTTGCAGATCTTGCGAATGCGTCTATTACACAAAGTATTCACCGTAGTTTCTATACATTGGCTACCGTTATGTTTGCCTGTGTATCCCTTTATTTATTCGGTGGGGACACTACGAAGAACTTTGCTCTTTGTATGATTATTGGTTTTGCTAGTGGTGCGTATTCCTCTATCTGTGTAGCTACATCCTTATGGGTTATGTGGAAGAGTCGCAACAAGAACGATATCCGCAATCAACAATAATATATAATGCTTTTACCTATTATTGGTAAAAGTATAAGAACCTCTCTGTATTATATTCAGAGAGGTTCTTTGTTTATGTATCATTTATTAATAAATTATTACTATGGATAACTCATAGATATATGTATAGGATATATGTACATAGTAAGGAATATACTTATTGAACTCTTTGTATAGGGGGCGTAAAATAGCAAGGTAACACAATGTTGAAAAGGGGATAGATAGATGGATTCAAATCGATTATGGAGCCCTGCTTTTATAAACTATGGTATAAGCAGTGGCATTTTATATATGACACAATATGTTCTTGTAGCAGCCTTGCCGATAGTCATAACCTCTGAATTAAGTGGAAGTGATTTAGATGCGGGATTAGCGATGACCTATTTTCAAATAGGTACAATTGTATGTAGGCTCTTTGCAGGTCGCTTGATTGATGGCTTTAATAAACGAGTTGTATTACTACTATCAACTGCTTTATTTTTCATCATTATGGGGCTCTTTAATTTTACAACCTCTTTAGAAGCCATCTTTGTATTGCGGGGGCTACATGGCATTGTATTTGCTTTGGGCACGACTGTAATGGCGGCGTTGGCGGTATTGGTGTTACCTCCTAATCGAAAGGGGGAGGGCATAAATATGTTTGCTATCTTTTCGAATGTGGCAATGGTATTAGGCCCTGCAATAGGCTTATATGCACTTGCTTCATATGGTAGTATAGCTCTCTATCTTTTCTTAACTATTATGACTGGCTTAGTCCTAGTATTGAGTAATTGTATTCCCTTATCAAAAGAATTAGCATCGCCTAAACCATCTACTCACAAAGGGTGGCATATATCTCAATTTATTGAAAAAAGAAGTTTACCTTGGGCTTTAATGGGACTATTTATTGGCTTTACATATTCTGGTGTGTTAGTATTTATTCCCATTGAGTTAAATAGTATGGGCGCTGGTATTTGGGGTAGTGCATTTTTTGCTATCTTTGCAGTAATGATCATAATTAGTCGCCCTTTAGTAGGAAAAGCATATGCTCGGTATGGCTCTACATATATTATCTACCCAGGCCTAGTACTCTTTATACTAGGACTATTAGCGTTAGGAATAGCTACTACGCCATTAACCATAATATTAACGGCCCCTTTGTTAGGTTTAGGTTATGGTGCAGCACAACCAGCATTTCAAGCGTTAGCCATTCAATCAGCACCAATAGAACGGGCTGGGGTATCGACAGCAACATATTTTTTAGCATTAGATATAAGTGTGGGGGCGGGATCTGTCATTCTTGCTCTGTTAGCTAGTGCTGTAGGATATCAGTATCTTTATATGTTTACAGCGGTGACAATGATTGTAGCGTTGGCTTTATATCATATATGGATAAAGAGGTATACGCCTCTAGAACTGTAAAACAAATATAGTGATATAGTAAAAGCTACTAACCGTATTAGACTATTAGACACAATATAATAATCAATCCTTAGAATGTATTTTATGGTATGTTCTAAGGATTATTCTTTTATCAAACAGTTATAAGCTTATAGGTTTATAAGATAGTACTTAAAAATAATATGAATAAAGATAAAAGAGAAAATAGTGTTATAAAATTTAAATCCTTAAATTTGTCGAAATTAGAAGTAATTTTTGAAATGTGTAGTGAAAATAAAATGAAGTTGTAAAAATGGCCACTTTATGTGTTGACGATATTTTTATTTATGCTATACTTATACAAGTCGTTAGGACACAGCACAAACGACAAGCAAAAAACTTCTAAAAAAGTTTTGAAAAAGTGCTTGACGGAATGAGCTGAACTTGATAGAATAATCAAGTCGCCAGTTGATGAAACACTTCGAAAGAGGTCGTGGAAACTGGTACAGATCTTTGAAAACTGAACAATGATAGGTAATCAATCAATACGATTGAACATATGCCAGAGTGCGGGTTTTGACAAAGTCAAAACCAACCATAATTC
>OKRY01003358.1_pt1 | contig 11843 bp, 12 predicted proteins | sample 1601121 | NCBI WGS metagenome assembly OKRY01 (sample SAMEA3541546, study PRJEB24748) | human gut metagenome | biome: human gut; feature: human-associated habitat; material: faeces | place: China | collected 2012
AGAATATCCTCTGCACCATTAGCAATACCACACCAAAGTGCAATATAGCCTGCATCTTCTACCGATACGCAGCCATCATGATCAACCGGAAGATATGTGATCTCATATCCCTTTTTTTCAAGATATTGGCAGGTTCGAAGGATTGCATGATGTTCGATCGTACTTGTAATGATATGCTTTCCCTGTTCTTTTTTTAATCTTGCCATTCCAACTAATGCCCAGTTATCGGCTTCCGTTCCGGAACCGGTAAAGAAAATTTCTTCCGGCTTCGCATGAATACTGTCTGCGATCACTTTCCTTGCACGTTCTAACATCAGACGGGAATCAGCTGCAAATTCATAACTTCCGGAAGGATTGGAATAGACATCCTGAAAAAAAGGCAGCATTTCTTTTATCACTTCAGGATGCGTCGCTGTTGTAGCGGCATGGTCCAGATATAACATCACAATCCCTCTCTTTCTGGTTTTTTGTACCATTATTTTATGCCTATATCATATTCTATGAATGCAAGGAATTTTTGTGTATGTAAAAGCAGGGATTTTTTATGTCCCAATTGCATAAAATGTTTTTTATAGAATGTTTAGGACGCAATCTGCTGTTCCGGAAATGGAGCTTTTTATGCGTTATCTGAAAAATCAAGTCATACAGGGAACTTTGATCTTAACGATTGCCGGGTTTATCACGCGACTGATCGGATTTGTCTATCGTGTCTATCTTTCTGATACGATTGGTTCCCGCCTGCTTGGTGTGTACCAGCTGATCTTCCCGGTTTATGGCATTTGCTTTACTATTTATGCTTCCGGTATCCAGACAGCTATTTCGCAAAAAATTGCTTCGATCACAGAAGATTCTGATGCATCTGTGATAAAACGTCATAAGAAAGAATTGTCTTATTTTAAAACAGGTCTTTTTACCTCGCTTTTTCTCGCATTTGTTCTGTCTTTTGTCGTCTTTGGCTTTGCCGATCAGATTGCAAGCCATCTGTTACTCGAAAAAAGCTGTACGGTCTATTTAAAGATTCTTTGCATTCTTTTTCCTTTTTGTGGAATTTCAGCTTGTATCAACGGATTTTTTTATGGAAAAAAAGAAGCAAAATACCCAGCTGTCTCACAGATTGTTGAACAGCTTTCCCGCGTTTTTATTGTGATATTACTTTGTACTTTTTTGCCATACTCTGCTTTGATCAACTCCTATTTTGCTGTATGCGGTCTGGTATTTGGCGAGATCATGGCTTCTGTCTACAACATGATCCGTTTTGGACTTGCGCAAAAAGAGTTTATAAAGTGCCATTCAGACAGAAATACACCATTTCATACTACCGTTTTTTCAAAATCCTCTTTTCCGGACACTACTCCTTTGGAAACTGAACCAAAAACAAAACAAAAACTTTCACGCTCCCTTTCTTTTCCTGCCAAAGCAATGTTAAAACAAAAACATACCATCAAAAACTCTTTGCTTTTTTTAGCTATTACTTTAACCGGAACAAAATTAATCCTATCTATCTTACATAGTGCAGAATCAGTATTCATTCCCGCCGCCCTACGTAAATACGGTTATTCTGCTGCCAATGCATTAAGTACCTATGGTATTTTATCCGGTGTCGCTTTGCCATTTATCCTCTTTCCCTCTGCGATCACAAACTCTTTTGCCGTTATGCTGCTTCCATCCATTGCACAAGCAGCAGCGCAAAAGAAAAGAGAAACGATTCAAAAATACGTTTCTCTCTCCGGAAAATACAGCCTGTATCTTGGCTATTTTTTTACTTGTATTTTTCTGCTCTTTGGACAGGATTTTGGAATTTTACTGTTTCAAAACAAAGAAGCCGGGCTGTATATCAGATGGCTTTCTTTTATCTGTCCTGCCCTATATCTGTCAACTACTTTTACAAGCATTATCAATGGACTTGGCTCTACACAGATCACCTTTTTTATTACGATCATCAGCCTGGGAATCAATATTGCAAGTCTTGTCTTTTTCGTACCGGTCTATGGCATGAAAGCCTACCTTGCAGGATCGATATTAAGTGATTATATCATGGTGTTATTCGAATATATCTATTTGCATTCATATATCCGGATCGATTTTTGTAAAACTTTTCTTTTACCACTTCTTTTTTTGATTTTAAGCCTGCTTGTCTTTCCGTTTATCTCTTCCTTTTTACCGATAAAGGTGTCACGGCTTCACCGGATTGCTATGCTCTTTTTCAAGCTGCTTCTTCTTGGAATCGGATATTTTGGTTTTTTAATCGGAAGCGGCTGTCTTGTGAGTGGCAAAAAAACGGGTGTCTTGTGAACAAAAAAAGTTGACATCTGATTTTTGGAATGCTATATCATTTTCAATAAATCGAATAGGAATTGAACGTACTCCACTAGGGGTGCGGGCGATCCCTATTCTTTTTAATTCCACAATGGTTTCCTCTCTCTTTTAAATCTCCTTAAGTAAAAATGTTCCAGAACACCGTTTTTATCGCATATTTCCAATATTTACTCCCACTCGTAAGGTGTATTCTGGTAGACATAATAATTGATCCAGTTGGAAAACAATGCATTTGCAGCTCCTCTCCAACGGAGCAGCGGTTTGGTGTTCGGATCATCATTGGTATAATAATTCTCAGGCAATGTGATCGGAATATGCTTTTTTAAATCTCTCTTATATTCTGAGTCTAATGTCAGGCGGTCATACTCCAGATGACCAAGCACAAAGATCTGTTTTCCGTCTTTTGAGATTACAATGCATTCGCCTAGCTTCTCATCATCTGCCAGTACAACAAGGCTTTCGTTATTGACGATCTCATCATGATCGCATACCGTATAGCGGGAATGTGGCGAATAAAATACATCATCAAAGCCGCGAAGCAATGGTTCTTTTCTGTGATGTACTTTAAACTCATAGACACCAAAAACTTTTTCTTTTAAAAGATGTTTATGTACTCCATAGTGGTAATATAATCCTGCCTGAGCGCCCCAGCAAATGTGCATGGTACTCGTCACATTTGTCTTTGACCAATCCATGATCTTTGTGAGTTCTTCCCAATATTGCACTTCTTCGTATTCCATCTGTTCAATTGGCGCACCGGTAATGATCAATCCGTCAAATTTACGGTTTTTTACTTCTTCAAATGTTTTATAGAATTCATTTAAATGGCTTGCCGGTGTATTTTTACCGATATAAGATGCCGTCGTTAAAAAAGTGATCTCAATCTGCAACGGAGAATTTGACAGGCTGCGAAGAAGCTGTACTTCTGTATCTTCTTTTAATGGCATCAGATTCAAAACAGCAATATACAATGGACGGATATCCTGCATAACAGCTCTGGACTCGTCCATCATAAAGATGTTCTCCTTTTCCATGATCTTCTTTGCCGGCAGATTATTTTTTACTTTAATTGGCATCGAATCGCCCCTTTCTACTTTTATCCTCTGATCAGATTAAGAAAGTGTCTCTTGCATTTTGCAAAAGAATCTTTCCTATTTACTCTCTTAGTCCTAAAGATTTATTGTACACCTTTTTATCATGAATATGAAGTCTTTCTGATAAAAAGAATGTTCTGTATGGTATTTTTCCTATATAAAATGGATTTCCACTGAAAAATAAACGAATGGTATTTCGTCTCTATATATGAAAGCTTTCTATTGAAAAGAATAACCTGTGTAGTATTTTCCATCGATATAATAGCTTCCCATTAAAAAGAATAACCTGTGTAGTATTTTCCATCAATATAATAGCTTCCCATTAAAAAGAATAGCCTGTGTAGTATTTTCCATCGATATAATAGCTTCCCATTAAAAAGAATAGCCAAGTGGTATTTTATCAATATATGAAAGCTTTCTATTGAAAAAATAATCTATACGATATTTCTCTTCTAAATAATATAAAGACTTTTCTAAAAAAGATGAACCTATTGGCTGTTATTCTATATCCAGTTGAAATTTTTCGATGAATTCATCTTCCGTGATCACTTCTATTCCAAGTTCTTTTGCTTTTTTATTCTTGGATGACCGGCTTAAATTATCATTATTGATCAGATAGCTGGTCTTACCGGTTACGGATCCGGTCACTTTGCCTCCATGTTGTTCGATCAACTCTTTGACTTCCTTGCGGTTCGCAAAATGATTGACACTTCCGGTAATGACAAATTGCAAACCTTCCATATCCATCACCTGATTCGTCTGCTCTTCTTTTTCTAATGTAACAACTGTTAAAAGATCATCAATCATCTCTTTGTTTGCATCATTTTCAAAGAAGGCAACAAATGCCTGTGCGATCACTTCGCCAACCCCTTCGATCTCTACTAAATCTTCGACAGATGCCTGCCTGATCCGCTCAAAATCCTGTCCTAATGCTTTCACGATCATTTTTGCATTGGCAGGACCGATATTTGGCACTCCGAGACTGTATAGAAAACGCGATGTTGTTGTATGCTTTGACTGCACAAGAGCCTGTAGCAGTTTCTGATAAGACTTTTCTCCAAAGCCTTCTAATGCAATGATCTCATCTTTGTGTTCCTGAATTCGGAACAGATCTCCAAGACGATGCAACGCTCCGATCGCGATCAGCTTTTCAATCGTTGCTTCTGACATTCCATCAATATTCATTGCATCACGGCTTACAAAATGAGAAATGGACTTGATCTTTTTGGCAAGACAGTTTTTATTCTCACAAAAAAGCGACTCTACACCATTTTCTCTATGGATCGTTGTTTTTTCTTTACAGACCGGACAGACTTTGGCAATCGGAGGATTTCCCGATCTTGTCAGATTATTTGCTATCTGCGGAATGATCATATTTGCTTTATATACTTCTATCGTATCACCGATTCCCAGTTCTAACTGCTTTACAATGCTGACGTTATGCACACTTGCACGCGATACCGTCGTCCCTTCTAATTCTACCGGATCAAATATCGCAACCGGATTGATCAAACCGGTACGAGAAGCACTCCATTCGATCTCACGCAATGTCGTCTGTGCTAACTCATCTGCCCATTTAAAAGCGATCGCATTTCTTGGGAACTTTGCGGTACGTCCGAGACTTTCACCATAAGCGATATCATCATATAAAAGAACCAATCCATCTGATGGGAAATCATTCTTTTGAATATTTGCCGAAAACCATTCCACGGCTTTGGCAATATTTTGTGCTGTTACTTTTTTATATTCAACGACTTCGAAGCCCTGCTCTTGCATGAAAAGATATTTTTTCTCCTGCGAATTTGCAAAATCTTCTCCCTGTGCTTCTACCAGCGCAAACGCAAAGAAATATACATTTCTCTGTGCCGTGATCTCATTATTTAACTGGCGCACCGAACCGCTGCAAAGATTTCTCGGATTTTTATATTGTTCTTCCTGCGGCAGGCGATCATTGATCTTTTCAAATTCCGAATATGGAATAACTGCTTCTCCACGCAATACGACATGCTCTTTGCATGGAATCGTTAAAGGAATGTTTTTAAAAACTCTTGCATTATTTGTAATGACTTCTCCTACTTGTCCGTTTCCACGTGTAACTGCTTTGGCAAGTGTACCATTATCGTAAGTCAATACAACAGTAAGGCCGTCCATTTTCCACGAAAGCAAGCCTGTCTGGTCTGCAAGCCAGGCAGCCAGTGTATCAACCTCTTTTGTCTTATCTAGCGATAACATCGGACTTGGATGGACTTCTTTTGGCAATTCACTTAAAATCTCATATCCTACCCGCTGTGTCGGACTCCCCGATAAGATCACTCCCGTCTCTTTTTCTAATGCACTCAGTTCATCATAAAGTGCATCATATTCATAATTGCTCATGATCTCATTATTCTTCTGATAATACATCTCGGATGCCAGATTTAACCAATCTACCAATTCTTTCATTCTTTTTTTGCTGTCTGTCTGTGCCATTTCTTTTCACCTTTCATTGCTTGCTCTTATGTCATGCTGTTTATGTATTCTGCTTTTCTTACATTCCTATGCTTTCTGATATTTTTTCTTCCGGTAATTTTGTATTTTAATGCTGTTTTTGACGATTTTACAATTTCAACTCTTTTACCGTTTCAGCACATTTTGCATTTGCAAAACGTTTTATTTCAATATCTCTTTTTTTAATTCTGCAACTTCTTTTGCTGTCAAATGACGATACCTGCCTTTTTTCAAATTGCCAAGTGTAATATTCATCACCCTGTCTCTTCTAAGAAATGTAACACGATATCCGAAATATTCGCACATACGTCTGATCTGGCGATTTAACCCCTGTGTGATTATAATATGAAAACTCTTATCATCTTCCTTCCGGATCTTGCAAGGCTTTGTAACCGTATCAAGGATAGGCACGCCTTTTTGCATTCCTTTCAAAAAAGCGTCATCTATTTTGTGATCGACACAGACGTAATACTCTTTTTCATGATCATACCGGCTTCTTAAAATCTTTTCCATCACATCACCGCGATTTGTCATTAAAAGAAGTCCTTCGGAAGCCTGATCCAGTCGTCCTACCGGATAAATTCTTTTTGGATAGTTGATATAATCCACGACATTTAATACTTTTTCTCCATTTTCTTCTTTTGCTGTTGTACAGACAATTCCGCGCGGTTTATAAAAAGCAAGAAAGATCTCTTCCTCTTCTTTGGTTACTGCCTTACCATTTACTGCCACTTCCTGTCCTTCGAATACACGATCTCCTACTTTAGCAACTACACCATCGATGGTAATACATCCTTTTTCTAATAGTCTGTCTCCTTCTCTTCGCGAACATACTCCTGCTTCACTTAAAAATTTATTAATTCTTGTTCCTTCCATTGTAAACCTCGTTTCTTTTCACACGTTTTATTCCATTCTGCGCATAAATGTCTTGATACTCCAACCATACACCATGCATGCCATATAAGAAAAACCGAGATGATCTAAAAAACATTCTGCTTTGATACTATCAAACCATATATTTCTTGAAACCATCTCGTATTTCTCTGAAAATCATAAAATGTATCTGTTCATCTACATCTGATTGCAAGCTGTATTTTCTTTTTACTGTGCAGGCTGCGCCTGATTCGGATCTGTAGTAGCTGCTGCCTGATTTGGATCAACAGTAGGTGCTGCCTGATTTGGATCGGCTGCCTGTTGTTGCTGGGCCGCACTGCCTGCTTCATTACCGATATTTTCATTGTTCTCTTCGTTCGAATCCTGATTGGTACTTTCTAACATCTGGTAGAAATCACGAACATCTGCATTCTTGCTTACGATATCTTCTAACTTCTTTTGTACCGAATCGATCTTCTTTTTGATCTCATCGCTGTTATCCAGTTTATCGATCGCACGCTGATCCTTGCTGTCAATCTTACTTAAATTGATCAGGAATTTTCCTTCCGGTGTTCCGGTCACAACCAAAGCCGTCAGAGAAGGAACAAGCGTATCAATATCATAAATCTTTGCTTCATAATATACATATACGCGGAAAATACCATCGCTCAATCCATCATCACAGATCGTACATTCGATATTTTTGTATTCTTCAATATATTCTGCTTCCGTAACGAGTCGCTTTTCATCTATTTTACTGATATCACTGACACACTCTTTCATCTCGTCCATCGAAACTTTCTGTTTCGCATCCAGATAATTCTTGATCAATGTGGTAATATCGGATTCGATCTCATCATCCGACAAAGCTGCTATCGCACTGCCTGTTGCTGAGTTTGCCGCAGAGCCGCCACCAAATGAGAAATCAACCGATGGAGCAATCAAAGAGAATGTTCCAAGACCGATCAACATGATCGCTAAAGAAAAAATAACAATAAGTTTTTTATATTTTAACCGCATTGTATGCGCACATCCTTTCAAAGTAAATCCAAACTATCCATAACAGATTTTTCTCTGTCTTTGCACCAAATCTAAAATAAATAAACTCCATTTACTTTAGCCCCTTTTCCATACTTCGGGGATACAATGATATTGAAAGCACACCTGAAGGGACTCGAACCCCCGACACATGGTTCCGGAAACCACTGCTCTATCCACTGAGCTACAGGTGCGTACATCCGCCATATTTGCCATAAATCCGGTATTCACCTAGCTTGACGAACTTTTTTTCTCCATAATCTACAAATAATTCATCCGATTTTTGTAAAAAAATCAGACTTTCAAAGCTATTATTCCTTACAATTATGGTAAAAATTATGGTAAAAAAACTTTTACCATAGTTTTGTGGTAATTTACCATAGTTACATCAATGCCTGTAACTGATAACAAACCATATGGGATTATACCACAAGAAAAATTCATGGTCAAGAATTTTCAGCCCTATAACCGACAAACCTCGGTAACATTCTTATAAATTTTTTCGTGTTAAGCTGATCTAATCAAGTTCATTTAACGTCTTAAAATGATATTTTTTAGAATGCATCAGACGGATGATCTTAGGAAGTGCCTCGCAGTCTGCTTTTGATACAATATGAAGCAATGGAATAGCTCCTTTATGATAATAGGTTTTGAATTTATTTACAACATAATCAACCGATGGCTGGTTTTGCGGATCATAATCATAATATGCAATGCTCCATAAGATAGTCTTATATCCCATATCTTTGATCACTTTTAATGCTCTCAGGCTGTAAACGCCTTCCGGTGGACGAATAAATGCATCCATGTTATAACCTGTCAGTTTTTTCATTGTTTTGGCACAATCGTTAATCTCTTTTCTGATCTTTGCAACATTACACTTTGAAAGCTGAGGATGGGTGCAGGTATGATTTCCTACTAAATGGCCTTCTTTTTTCATTTTCTTAACCAGCTTTGGATTTTCCTCAATAAATGGCTTTGTCACAAAGAAAATAGCTTTGAGATTTTCTTTTTTCAATGTTTTTAAGATTTTCCTTGTATAACCGCCTTCATAGCCACAGTCAAATGTCAGATACATTACTTTTTCTTTCGTATTTCCTACATAGTATGCCTGATATTTTTTTAAAGATACCCCCTTTGGCACATTTCCGCCCGGTGTTGTATGGTCTGCATGCATAGACACACCCCAGCCGATACTGGTATTCGAATATTTCTTATAGTTTGTCTTTTTGGTCATTTTTCCTGCCTGTGTTGCAGGCAACACAGTTGCATCCGGTGTCGGCACAGCATCTTTATTATTAACATCTGCTTTCTCTTTTATCGCATGTTTCTTATCACTTTTTGGATTCTCTTTTTCATTTGCTGACTGTTTGCTTTCCACTGTAACTGCCTGTGTTGCTTTTTGATCAATCGAACTTTTGTTTTTCTGTCCTACTGTTGTAACCGCAGCAAATAAAGTAAGACCGGCCTGTACGCCCACCAGTCCGATCATACATTTGCGTAATACATTTTCTTTTCTCATAATTCTCGTATAATCCAATCATCCTCTTTTGAAGATAGTGGATGATTCTCCTTTCTCCTAATATCCTTTTTAGGCGTTTGCGAAACGCCACAAGCCGCATAAATACGGCATTTTTTGTTGCTAAAATCAAAAGTCTCCTCACGGTTTGTGATATAATGGAGTTGTTCAGAAACCATAAACCACGCCCCGAAAGGAGACATGTCTATGATCCCACAAAAACAACTCTCTTTGGCAGATATTTTTGAAGATTGTAAAAATATTTATGATTCTGACAAACCTCAATTCCTTACTCTGCTCAAAAATCACATTGACCTTGATGAAATTATTCCGGTTTCTTTTTATCATCACTACTATGCATCCACAGGCAGAAACCGTAAATATCCTTTGACTGCTATGCTTTGGGCTTTGATTATTCAACGCCTCTTTTCGATTCCAACAGATTCTCTTTTGCTGATCTTTCTCCATTATTCCAGACATCTCATAGAATTCAGGATTCTCTATGTTGTATTCCTTTTTTATAAAATAATCCACAACCATCACTAAATGTATTCTTATATACGATAACATGCAATATATTCGCTTGGCGACATCCCCTTTCTCTTTTTAAAAATACGCCAGAAATAATTTGCATTGTCATATCCGCAAAGCCTTGCGACCTCAGATATCTGATACTTACTTTTCTTTAGCAGATAGCAGGCTTTTTCTATCCGCAATGTCATCATATAATCACTTGGTGTATCATGATATGTTTCTTTGAAGATTCTCGTAAAGTGCCTTGCCGAATATCCTGCTGATGCAGCCAGCGATTCAACACTTAAATTCTCATTAAAATGCTGTTCCATATAAACGATCGTATTAGCAAGCGGCATGATCTTGTCTGACTGCTCTTTTTGAGATGAATCATATAAACGCGACAAAAAAGTGGCAACATACAAAAACTGTACCTGTAGCATTGTCATTTTTCCCTGCCTGTCCTGTTGGTATTCTTCTAACATTTCATCTAAATGATATTTTAATTCTAAAAATTCTTTTTCATTTAAAAGCAGACGGCTTGTAAAATGCTCTTTTTGCACATGATAGGGTTCTAACAGAAAAAGTGCATGAAAACCGGCACATTGCGTAATGTCATATCTTCCCTGAAATATTTTTTTCATAGAGAACATAATATTGCAAAGTCTTAATTCCTTCGCATCATAAAAACTATGCGATGTATTTTCATTGATAACAAATACATCACCTTTTTTGATATAAAAAGATTCTTCACCGACACGATGCATAGCATGCCCCTCTAAAATGATCACTAACTCCGAGAAGTCTTCATGCATATGTGTCACAAAATCATCATTATGATACCCATATTGTACAAAAATAGGAAAATCTTCCTCATTTGTAAATTCACGCAATCTGTAAATCCGCATACCTTTTTGTTTCTCCTTTTTACAAATCCAGCTTTCATTATAAAGGTTTGCTGACTTTTCGACAAGTGATTTTATTGTTTCCACGAAACCTTTTGATGTTGTCAGACAAAATCGACATACTTCTTGTCTCACAACAACCAATAAAAATCTCTCCAGAAGCTGCTTCTTCTTTATTCTCCTTAGGGCACTGTGGCTGTCTGAAGTCTCACATTCACATGATGCTTCACTTCATGAAGTTTAGACAATAAGCACACAGTCTCATTTTGTGTATCGTTGTCCAAACTTAGTGTAAACTCTTTTTCTATAATCGGCAATTTAAATTCTATGAATTTCTGCCACTGACCATTCTCTTTGCGTTCTTCATAAATCTGTTTTTCTTTGCTGATAATGTTTATCCTCATAATCAAGAGAATAAATATCTGACAAGATTGTCTCTTTATTATAATATAGCTGTCTTGATACTCCATCTTTTCCTGACTTAATCTCCTCCATCATATGATTAAATGAAACTCTTCCCTCTATTGATTTGCCGGATTTTCCAGCATCCTCATACTCACCGGCAATTTCATATTCATTATAGTCACAATATGCTTTCATTTTTGTTTTCTGCACATCCAAGGAATAACCGTCTATCTGCATGATTGTAGAAACACGGGTATATAAATATACCTTGATTTTTTCTTTGTTCAATTTACATATCACCTCCCGGAAGTGCTGAAACCGCTGATAAATTGATACTGGCTAATGTATCCATCTGCTTAATTGCCAAACTCCGAAGCAGGATAAGTCTTTCTGATTGAGATTTTCCCTGTTCGTTTAAAATCGCATTGTAACTCTCCATATTTGCCAACACCAATAACTGATTTAAATTTGCATCATCACGCACATTCCCTTTTTTACTTGGGTTGTTACTTTTCCATTGCTTTGCAGTTTGTCCAATAAAGCAACATTTAGAAGATCTGCTTCACTGGCATATGTATAAGCAATCTGCTCCGGTGTTAGTTCTGGCGGAATCAAATTTTCTTTCACCGCATCCGTATGAATACGGTAGTTTACCTTTGATAATGCTCTGTTCAAGTTCCAATCTAATGATAG
>OKRY01003365.1_pt1 | contig 11826 bp, 8 predicted proteins | sample 1601121 | NCBI WGS metagenome assembly OKRY01 (sample SAMEA3541546, study PRJEB24748) | human gut metagenome | biome: human gut; feature: human-associated habitat; material: faeces | place: China | collected 2012
TATCGCCTGCCGTTGCAGCATCTGATTGGTGGAAACCGGTAATCAGTGAATTGCAAGCTTTAGCCCGAATGAATATGATAAACTGATGGCTGCTATTGGAGCAACAGGAACGAATGCCTATACAGGTTTTGACCAGACAGTTTATGTAGAGGATATTCCGTCTAACCAAATAGAGAATTGGGCGAAAATACAGGCTGATCGCTTTGAGAACAATGTGATCCGTGGCTTCCATACCGAATTGGAAACAGTGTATGAAGAGAAGAATATGTCGCTGACCAGCGATAACCGTAAAGTATTTGAGGCGATCTTATCGGCTTTGTTCCCTGATCATCCGTATGGAACGCAGACGGTGTTGGGAACACAGGAAAACCTGAAGAATCCGTCGATTACAAATATCAAGAATTATCATAAAACCTGGTATGTGCCGAATAATATGGCTATCTGTATGTCGGGTGATCTGGATCCGGAACAGACGATTGCTACTATTCAGAAATACTTCGGTCATCTGAAACCTAATCCAAACCTGCCGGCTTTACCGGTTACACACGAATCACCGATTAAGGCTCCGGTTGTAAAAGAAGTGTTGGGCTTGGAAGCCGAGAATGTTATGCTGGGTTGGCGTTTCCCCGGATCTTCTTCTGTGAATCAGGAAGATTTATTGAATCTGGTATCGTTGATTATGAACAACGACAAGGCTGGTTTGCTTGATGTGGATTTGATCCAGCAGCAGAAGGTGTTGAACTGCTATGCCGGAACATACGGTTTGGCAGATTATGATGCTTTCATTATTGCAGGAACACCGAAGCAGGGACAGACGCTGGATGAGGTAAAGGATTTGTTCTTGGCTGAAGTAGAAAAACTGAAGAAGGGTGAATTCGACGGAAGTCTGTTGGAAGCTGCCATCAACAACTTCAAATTGATGCAGATGTATCAATTGGATTCGAACAGCGGACGTGCTGATATGTTCGTGAATGCATTTATCAGTAAGTCGGAATGGAAGGATGAAGTGGAACAGCTGACTCGTATGAGTAAGGTGACTAAACAGCAGGTGGTTGATTTCGCTAATCAGTATTTTGGGGATAATTATGCCTTGGTATATAAACGTCAGGGAAAAGATCCGAATGAAAAGAAGATTGAGAAACCTCAGATCACACCGATTGTGATGAACCGTGATAGTTCAAGTGCCTTCTTGAAAGAGATTCAGGCTTCGCAGGTCGCTCCGATCGAACCTGTATTCCTGGACTTTGAGAAAGATTTGAGTAAGTTGACGGCTAAGTCTGGCATTCCGGTATTATACAAGCAGAATACTTCGAACGATTTGTTCTCGCTGTTGTATGTATTCGATATGGGTAATAACAATGATAAAGCCATGGGTGCTGCTTTTGAATACCTGAAATATCTGGGAACATCGAAGAAATCATTGCAGGAAATCAATATGGAATTCTATCAGTTGGCTTGTTCGTTCGGCGTTCATCCGGGTTCAGACCGTACGTATGTGACATTGGATGGTTTGGCAGAGAATATGCCGAAGGCAATGGCTCTGTTTGAAGAATTACTGGCTGATGCACAGGTCAACAAGGAAGCATACGAGAATCTGGCTTCGGATATGCTGAAGAAACGGGTAGATGCTAAGTTAAATCAGGGACAGAATTTCAACCGCTTGATTCAATATGCTATTTGGGGTCCTAAATCTCCGACTACAAATGTGTTGACTACGGCTGAATTGCAGCAGATGAATCCGCAGGAATTGGTAGATCGTATTCACCAGATCAATACCTATGAGCATAAGATCTTGTATTATGGTCCGGAAACAGCTGAAAAAGTGATAGCAATTATCAACGAACAGCATCAGGTTCCAGAGAAACTGAATCCGGTTCCGGCTCCGGCAGACTTCAAGATGCAGGAGACAACAGATAATAAAGTCTTGTTTGCCCAGTATGATGCCAAGCAGATTTACTTCTCTGCTATTTCCAACCGGGGAGAAAAGTATGATGCAACGATCGAACCGGTATTGAATTTGTACAATGAATATTTCAGTGGAAACATGAATTCGATTGTTTTCCAGGAAATGCGCGAAGCCAGAGGTCTGGCTTATTCGGCTGGAGCTTATTTAATTACTCCGTCAAAGTTGCAGTATCCATATATTTATCGTACCTTTATCGCCACGCAGAACGACAAGATGCTGGATGCCATGAAGGCCTTTGATGAGATTATCAACCAGATGCCTGAATCGGAAAAAGCATTTGATCTGGCAAAAGACGCATTGATAACCCGTTTGCGTACCGAACGGATTACGAAGTCTGATGTCCTTTGGGCTTATATGTATGCTCAGGATTTAGGATTGTCTGTTGATACCCGGAAGGCTTTGTTTGAGCAAGTTCAACAAATGAGCCTGGCTGATGTAAAGGCATTCCAGGAGAAATGGGTAAAGGATCGTAAATACGTGTATGTAGTCTTGGGCGATGAGAAGGATTTGAACATGAAGGGATTGTCTGAATATGGCCCGATAGAGAAACTGACTCAGGAAGCGTTGTTCGGCTATTAAACGCATTTTAATCTAAAGGTATAATAATATTATGGTAAAGCAATTTTTAGTAATGATGGCAGCCGTAGTGGGTTTGGCTGCATGTTCGGGTGGTTCAGGAACCAAGATTCCGGTGTATGGCTGGCAAGGAGAAGGTGGCGATGCCACAGAAGCATCTATTCAGGCTGATTTCAGCAAGTGGAAAGCGCATGGCCTGGATGGTATGTGTTACAATGCCGGTGGCTTTCATGTAGAGAAGCACGCTCGTGCAGCCAAGATCGCCCATGCCAATGGGTTGGAATATCATGCCTGGATTCCTACTATGTTGAAAGGAGATGCCGATTCTACCTGGTATGCCGTGAACCGGAAGGGTGAATCTGCTTATAAGGTACAGGCTTATGTGCCTTACTACAAGTGCATGTGTCCTAACAATGATGATGTGGCAAACTACTTGGTAACCGAATATTCGAAAATTGCAGAAATTCCAGAAGTTGATTATGTTCATTTGGATTATATCCGTTATGTGGATGTGATTCTGGCACGTGGCTTGTGGGAAAAGTACGGCTTGGTCATGAATGAAGAATATCCGACTGCCGACTATTGTTATTGCGATAAGTGTGTGGCTGATTTCAAGGCTGCTACGGGTATCGATATCAAGGCAGTGGAAGATCCTTCGAAGTGTGAAGAGTGGAAACAGTTCCGTTATGATGTAGTTACGAAGCTGGTAGGCAAGATTGCCGATGCAGTTCACGCGAAAGGAAAGAAGGTGAGTGCAGCTGTTTTCCCGGGTCCGGATTCGTATGCGAAGAAGTTGGTACGTCAGGAATGGAACAAATGGAATATCGATGCCTTCTTCCCTATGAACTACAACGATTTCTATTTGGAACCGGCTTCATGGGTTGGTAAGGTAACGGCTGAGGAAGTAGCTTCTGTGAATGGAGAGAAACCGGTTTACAGCGGATTGTTCATTTGCCACGACTGGAAGAACAAGGCCAACATCAAAGATCCGGAAGGTCATGGTTTGATTCCTTCTGAAATAGCTGAGGCTGTACGAGGATCGATGGAAGCTGGAGCAACAGGCGTTTGTCTGTTTGTGCCTGGCAATATGACAGATGAACATTGGATTGAATTTGATAAGGCTATCCATCAGACTTATCAGGTGAAGAAATAAAGAGAGAAGATAGATTTTCATCTTTCTCCAAAAAGGTGATGCCGGATCACGAGGTTTGTCTTTGTACAAACGGTGATCCGGCATTTTTTCTATAAACCTGTGGCCGGTCAGCACTCCTTTTGGAAAAGTAGCACAAACCTGACCCCGGTCAGCACTCCTTTTGGAAAAGTAGTGCAAACCTGACCTCCTATCACGATCTTTTTCGTATTTGGGATGTTCTACGCTTGATTTTTATTTACTTTGCAGAAAAACTGGAAACAACATGACATTCGATAAACATAATTGTTATTGTATTATTATGGCCGGAGGTATTGGATCCCGATTCTGGCCATTGAGCCGGGAGGAGAAACCGAAACAGTTCGTGGATGCTTTAGGTATCGGACGAACTTTCATCCAACTGACCTACGATCGCTTTTCCGGCTTTATTCCTTCGGAGAACTTCTTGGTGTTGACGGGTGAGGTTTATAAGGATTTGGTATTGGAACAACTGCCTCAATTGTCGCCCCAACAAATACTGACGGAGCCTTGCCGGCGGAATACAGCTCCTTGCATTGCTTATGCGATGTATAAATTACGGCAGATAAATCCGGAGGCTGTGGCCGTCGTTACTCCATCGGATCATTATATATCAAATACAGATCGTTTTGCTGTGGTTATGCAGGAAGGACTGGCTTTTGCAGCTTCTCATCCGGCTTTATTGACAGTGGGGATTACACCGACTTTCCCGGCTACGGGTTATGGATATATTCAGACGAAACAGGATTCGGAATCGGCCATTACGCCGGTATTGCGGTTTAAGGAAAAGCCGGATTTGGCAACTGCCTCCCAGTATCTGGCGGAAGGAGACTATTTTTGGAATTCCGGTATGTTCATTTGGTCGGCACAAACCATAATTGGAGCCTTTGAACGGTATTTGCCGGAAGTTGCTTCTCTCTTTGCTTCCATTGACAGGAAATATGGAACTTGTGACGAACAGGTAGCCGTCAATCAGGCTTTCAATCTGTCGCCTTCTATCTCTATCGACTATGGAATCATGGAAAAAGCGGCTCAGGTGTACGTCCGTTGTGTGGCTGATTTGGGTTGGAGTGATGTGGGCTCATGGGGCGCGTTGTATTCCTTATTAGAAAAAGATGCTGCTGCCAATGCCGTTTCCGGGGCTGATTCGCAGTTCTCTCATGCCGGACAAAACCTGATCAAGGAAACCAATCCTAACAAGAAAGTCATTATCGACGGCCTTTCCGGTTATATGATTGCCGATACGGAAGATGTGCTGATGATTTGTCCGCTCAATGACGAGAATCATATCAAGGAAGTGATTCAACAGGCCAATAAAATCTGAATGATAAATTGAAAAATGAGCTGGTTAACAATGCAGTTAATGACCAGTTTCATGATGGCAGCTGCGGATTTACTTTATTTCACCCAGATGGACCGCTGATTCGCGTTTCCTGTATTGGGAAGGTGTGATACCAATCATTTTGGTGAACATCTTGGTAAAATAGGCCGGTTCTTCGAAACCCAGCAAGGCGGCAACTTCGTTGATCTTCCGGTTGGTCATTTCCAGATATTGACAGGCTTTCTGCATCTTCAGGCGAATGAAATAATTGATGGGTGAAACGCCTGTTTCCTTTTGGAATAGGGTACAGAAATGAGAGGTCGAGTATTTGAAATAGCTGGCTATCTGTTCGAGCGACAGGTTCTGATGGATGTTTTCCTGCATGTAATGAACGGCTCTGGCCGACAACAACAAATATTCTTTATGAGTAGGCAGATTGATCGACCGGTATTGGTCGAGATATAAAAACGAAGCCAGGAACTGGTACAGACACATGGACGAATAAATCATATTTTCCAGTGTATAACCCATCGAGAAACTGTTATAAATCTCTTCGAACAAATCCAGCCGATCCTGTAACCGGGAATAATCTCCGGGAAGGATGTTTTTAGGCGCATGACTTTTAGGAATGAACTGTTCGGTCAAGGTTCCCTTGAAATGAATCCAGTAGATTGTCCACGGATCGGAATCGTCGGCACCAAATGAATAAGGAACATTTGGAGGAATGATGATATATTGATTTTCTTTGATCTCATAAGTCTTTTCTTCTATTTTATACCAGCCTTTTCCTCCGGTACAATAGATGAGCATACCATAATCACATCCTTTTTCTTTTTGTACGTAATGATATTTTACATGCGGAAAGAATCCTATTTTCCGAATATACAGATTGCGGATCAACGGATTATGGCTATATTCTTGCAGAATGTCATCGGGTAGAGAAGCAAACCGTTCCCCCTTAAAACCTTCTTTAATTTTGATCATAACAGAAAATCGTAAGATTGTATAAGTAAATCGAAACAAAGGTAAGGTTTGTTTTGGTATCGTGGTGTTACTTTTGCAGAAAAATCAAGATAAAATGAAGAAACAATTCGGTTTAATGTTGATGGGTTCTGTGGCTTTTCTCTCCTGTACCACCACAAACCCACAACAACAGTTGGCAGAGACAATTTTGAATGATACAACCTTGCATCAGGTAGATAGTATGGCCCGTTCGATAATCAGTCAGGGATTCAATGCGGGTAGCGGTTATTCCCAGATTTGGGCCCGGGATATGAATACATTCATTGAAGTAGCCTGTGAAGAAACAAATCAGACGGATGTGGAATCTTTTTGGAAAAATAAATACTGCCTTTCCGCTTCATAGAGCAGTTCCGTCATTTCTCCGCTGCCACCCTCCAGATGCAGCAGTGCTTCCGCCGCTTTTACCGGATCCTTATAAGTCTCGTGGGCTGCGGTATCCCCATCCAGGATCTGTCTGTGCAGTTTTCTCGCCGCAACGCCGTTGTATTCCAGATATTGAATGCCGTCCTGTCCGGCAAAAGACCGGGTATCCTCCAAGGTATCCACATCAAACAACGCACTGAATTCTTCTCTGCTATGAATCCCCTGTTCCAATGCCGCCAGCCATTCGGTTTTCCTGCCTTCATCGTCTGAACCGTCCTCTGTGAATTCTCCGGTCGTCACTTCTTCTGTCGCATCGGAAACGTCAGACACATTTGCTGTATCTGCCCCGTTCCCATTTCCTCCGGGGTTGCTGCACAGGCACACCACCAGTACCACGATCACTGCTGCCGCGCCGATCATGACCCAGAATGGCGGCTTGCGATAGTCAAGCACATGACGGATCCTGTTCTTCACATGATCTTCACCAAAAGAAAGCAAGGCACAGATAGAACCGCCCCGATAACGCTTCCATTCTCCGCCGGAAGCTTCTTCCAGCAATGTATAGGAATAGATCTTCTTGCTCTCCTCGCCGAGAAGCTTCACAACTTTTTCATCACAGGACATCTCACAGTCCATATTCATCAGATAAAATGCCAGCCACACCAATGGGTTAAACCAATGCACACAGCAGATCAGCAGAGCTGCCGGTTTGAAAAGATAATCCCTGCGCTGCAGATGCACTCTCTCGTGGCACAGCACGACTTTTCTGCTCTCCGGATCCAGTCCCGAAGAGAGATAGATCACCGGATGCATCAGTCCCATGACAAAGGACAGATGCCCTCCATCGATCTCGCAGATCCCCGGTTCTACCTGTCTGACACCGCTGTCAGTTCGGTGAATCCGGTTCCGCATACGCAGGTAGGAAAAGGCATGATACCCCATAAATCCTGCCATTCCAAGTAACCATGCGATCGACAGGACACGGAAAGTTTGCAAAGAATCGTCCGCATTATCCCGGTTATCCACCGGGTAACCACCATCCAAGGCATTCGTAACATTACCCGGTGCCTGAATTCCGCCGACACCGTCATCTCCAATTTCATTCATGCCTTCTACGTTTCCGTCCTGTCCCAGTGTCGGTGCAGAACCTTCCCTATTTCCGGTGGCTTCTAAAGTCCCGGCATTCAGATTTCCCGTATTATCCGCCCCGGACAGCACGGCATCCACAGTATTGTCTCCACGGTGGCTGCCATTATAAACTCCCTCATTGTCAACTGATCCGGCACTGTTCCCGGCAGTCAACTGTGCAGAGGTTGTCGCCGTCCCTACGGTCAACAGACGCTCCGGGATCAGACTGATCCTGGTCCCCGGCAGCACCGGACAACATAACCGCACAAATACGATTCCCCACAGCAGATAGGAACACCATTTCGGGGCTTTTTTCAGTAAAAATCTGGCCAGTATCACCAACAAAATACAATAGCTTCCCACCAGACTGAGACGCCATATACTGTCAAACAAACGATAGATGCCTTCCACCATAAAGTCCCTCCTATGTTCTCTGCTTCCCTATCCGCGGAAGCTCCGCTCTCTGTCGTCCCTGTTCTGTAACGCCCCGAAGCTCACTAATTTTCCGTCCCGGCAGCTGAGACTTCCACAATCGCCTTCCTGCAATTCGCTGTAGATTCTGTCGGAAACTTCCAAGGTGATCTGTTCGCCCTCTTTTTCCAGATTTTCAAAAATGACAGTCTTGACGTTTTCCGCCTCAGTTACTCCGGAATTTACTGTGCCGTTTGCCAGATATACCGGTTGGTTCACCGCAGTAGCCTGTGCCTTGCTATAGACTTTTGCACGGTTCACCGTATGATATCCCCGTTGCCTGTTCCGTAAGCTCCGCACCAGAAGGTACAGAAGATATCCCAGAATTGCCGCTGCGAACAGGACTGTCAATATGTTTTCCACCGGACTGAAACTTAACTGCTGCATCATAAGCACAACCTCCCCATTTTTCATTATTTATCTCATTTCACAGTATCCTTTATGATATCCTTGTATACTTCCAACAGCCACCAGGAAAATGCCTGTGATTGTTTTGCTGCATTGTCGATCATGCCATCTGCAGTTGCTTTATCCTCAGCCGGTACTACCAGCAGGAACTCTTCCTCTTCTATTTTTACTCCACATAATACGGTTTTTAGATCTTTTGAGATAAGGAACATATTACCGGCTGTATCTCCATCGGTAGTTGTGATGCAGGAATACGATGGTTCCGCTTTTACAAAAAGTGTCGTAAATCCCGTTTCCTCATCGCCAAAAATCTTTTCTCCATCCAGCCATACATTCCCCTGAATATAATCCTCTTGATTTTTCCAGATAAAATGTGCCTTTTTCGCATGAATCTCTACCGGAACCTGTTGATAAAATTGCGGATTTGCCAAACCGACTAACATGCCGCTGCCAACATAATCATATGTTTCCTCTTTCGGAGTATCATAATATCGCAATCCGTAATCTCCGAGACACAGCAGGACTACAGCAACTATAACGATCAGAAAAATTACGATTCCTTTGTTCTTTTTACTCCAATGCATGATCTGTATCTCCTTTTCACACTTTACCCGGCAAAATACAAGCCACTGAAATAATCACTGTAATCCTTACCATCCTGTAACCGAAACCATCCCTTCACACCATCCGTAATCTCGATGCAGATCCAGTCCTGTGTTGCATCCAGCTTTGTCATGCGTACCTTGCTTCCTTTGGGCAGCACAAAGGTCTCATCCCCGTCCGGTGTACGGTAGAGCGTTATGTCCTGCCGCAATTCCACTTCCTCCCAGGCACTTAATACATATTCCTCCTGTGGCACTTCCCGAAGTCTTCCGTTCGATGTTACCTGATAGATTTTCTGGATGTAATCATTCTGCACCGCAAAATAGGGTTCAGTGATAACCATCTGTCCATCCTGTATCCATGCCTTTCGCAGATCCTGTGCGAGCCGGTCTGTTTCCACCGGTTTTCCGTCTTCATAGTGGTAGATTCGTGTCAATGGATCTGCGCTTTCTCCGTCATCGTACAATGCGATCAGGAGCTGTTCCCCATCCGGGCTGAAAGCGAAGATCGAATTGCTCATATTTCCCGTGCTGTCCGGAATCTCAATCGTCTGTCCGTCTATCTCCAACACTGCATCCCGCAGGTCATAGCAATTCATCTGACCCAGTCCCAAATTTACACAAATCTTATATTCCTCGAAAGAATATCCCGTTACCGGCTCCGCAGGATGCAGAGAAATCTTCTCCGGCACACCATCGCCATCCAGATCCAGCTGCGCCGATGTCTCAGTTTCTGTCCGCTCCGATACATCAAATACCACACCCGGATAGGCCAGAATGTCTGCTCTTTCGATGTGCTGGCTATCCGCCCCTCTAAGCGCAAACCGCATACTTATGGATGGATTACTATTGTAAATGTCATAATATCCGTCATGAACATGAAGCGTCGTGTCGCTGTTGAGCTGCAAATCCACCGGCAGAACCGTATCGGTGGCAGTATGGGTACTCATGTCAAACTCCCGAAGTACCCTCGGCATCCACTCATCCGTCATAAGATGCGCCTCATCGGGATCTGTCAGATAATAGACCTTGCCGCCGCTCCATTCCGTCACATCCGGCAGATCTTTTTGCAGCTGTGTATAGGCATCCGATGTGTCATATGCGCCCCGCTCACAGGTAACGTCATACCAGCCCGTTGCCATGATGCGTTCCGCTTGAATGCAGCGAAATACACTGCCGGATGTTCTCCAAAGTTCACTCATGGTATAGATCCCGTAATTTGAAATCTGTACATGCGGGTAATAGGCCGAATAACTGCCGGCATCCACAGGATACCAGTCCATCCAGCCCCAGTAGACCGCTCTGTCCGGTTGTCGGAGTTCGTACTCCCCATCGACCATTCTGGTACAGATATCACCGGTGAGCGGACCATATCCCAAGTCCTCCGCACTGCCCGGATCTCCAAAGGACAAGAGCCACAGCTGCGTCATCTCCTCCGCCATGACCATGGGAATATCTACAGCAGATCCATCCGCAAAAGTATAATGTACATTCACCACAGAGCCTTCTCCCGGCCGGTCAGAGTCCTCCCGATAATAAGGATATTGCCGCCCTGCCGGATACAGCGTCTCGGTCACGGCTCCGCTTCCATCACCCAGGTGCAACAGTGACACCGCTGCCGTTACCGGATCTGTATATTTTCTATAAGTCTCGGATGCAGGTTCCTCCGCCAGTGCTTTGAATATCGCATACGCGGCATTCGTATTGTTTTCACGAACCAGCAGATCATATGCCACTTGATCCGCTGCAAAGGAATGCTTTTCCTCGATTGCTTCCACATCAAAAACAGCGGCAAAATCTTCTCTGCTATGAATCGTTACCTTTGCAAAATCTTCCGGTGTCTTGATGTTGTCCGGAAACTGCGCAATATTTCCACTCGTCTCCGCATTGCTGTCTACATCCGTTGCTACCCCTGCGCTGTTGTCTGTATCCGCACGATCCGCTGTGCCTGCTCCGTTCCCACTTCCACCGGGGTTGCTGCACAGGCACACCACTAGTACCACGATCACCGCTGCCGCGCCGACCATGACCCAGAACGGTGGCTTACGATAATCCAATACATGACGAATCCTGTTCTTCACATGGTCTTCACCAAAAGATAAAAGCGCACAGATGGAACCGCCTCGATAGCGTTTCCATTCGCCGCCGGAAGCCTCTTCCAACAATGTATAGGAATATATCTTCTTGCTCTCCTCGCCGAGGAGCTTCACAACTTTTTCATCACAGGACATCTCGCAGTCCATATTCATCAGATAAAATGCCAGCCACACCAGCGGATTGAACCAGTGGACACAGCAGATTACTAACGCTAGCGGTTTCCACAGATAATCTCTTCGCTGTAAGTGCACCCGCTCATGGCACAGAACAACTTTTCTGCTCTCGGGATCTAAGCCCGAAGACAGATAGATCACCGGATGGATCAGTCCCATGACGAAGGACAGATGTCCGCCGTCAATCTCGCAGATCCCAGGTTCCACCTGTCTGACACCGCTGTCAAGTCTGCGGATCCGATGACGCATGCGCAGATAAGAATAAGCATGATATCCCAGGAAGCCAAGCATTCCTGCCAGCCATACCAGGGATAATACACGGAACCACACCGGGTATATCCATGCGCGGGCATCAGTACCCGTTTCGGCAGATGTTCCCGAAATCACTGCATCTGTTCCACTGGCTGCCACCCCTGCAACCGTAGCTCCACTTTCTATTCTCTCGCTTCCCAGGGGAAAATCCTGCGTGCCGTCAGCGTTCATGACAGTATTGTCATTTCCCACAGCCATCGTTTTTTCTGCCGCATGGC
>OKRY01003374.1_pt1 | contig 11813 bp, 10 predicted proteins | sample 1601121 | NCBI WGS metagenome assembly OKRY01 (sample SAMEA3541546, study PRJEB24748) | human gut metagenome | biome: human gut; feature: human-associated habitat; material: faeces | place: China | collected 2012
TACTCACGACTTAATGACTTCTTGAATACTTGCCGAAAAAGAAAAACTGCCATCGGTTTGACAGCAGTTCTTCTTCGGTTGGTATCCGTTAGGAATACACAATATCATTCAATACAATCTCATCGGCACAGGCTCGAATGTTATTCATCAATCCTATCCATCTCATCATATCCGTTGCTTTCAGTTCTTCCGTTACACCCTGCTTAAACGCTATTTTTTGCCCTTTAATTGTGGTATTACTTATAGCAAAGCACAAAATAAGGCCCAAAAGGGCACTTTCCCTTTTGAGCTTATACACTTTATCAGCTAACGTATTTTGCTTTCATTTTTCCTCATGGTCATGAGGCTTTTTTCTCTTAAATCGCATTCTATGAATCCTCAGATTGTTCTTTCTGTTCTTCAATAATTCGTTCTGTTGCTTTATGAATTCTATCCTTGGAATAGGGTGGTCTTAAATTCAATGACAACCGTCCTTTTCTGATCATATACGTTTCACTTCCATCCTCAGAAAATCCTTTCAACCAGCAATCATCTGGATACTTCTCAGCAAAAGTCCGTAACCGTTTCTGCAAGCTCTGATTGAAGGTATACACATCATAGAATCCGTCATCTTCATTGGTCAGAATAATCGTTTCTTTTTCACACTTTAACCTTCGCATATTCTACCCCCGCTTTCTTTCCATTTCCTGATCCAGGTACTTTGGTATCGGCTTTCCGGACCGGCGAGCAATAGCAATCTGTTTCTGATGCAGTCGTTTAATCACGGATCTTCGTTTCTTAGGTTTGCCATCCTGTTGATTTCTGGGAGTCTGTTTGTTGCTGCGGGCATTAGAGATCTTTTCTGGATTCTTCTTCTGATTATTTACCAGACCGTCCACCATATCATAATTGGCTTCGGTACCGGATTCTCTGCTTCGTTCATAAGTGCCGTTCTGGTAGAACTTCTGGTAATGTTCCAGACGGATTTTACCATCTTGTTTTAACTGTTCGACTGAATTTAGCGGTGCCTGCTGTTGAATGTAATTATGGATCTTTTGTTTTGTTTTTTCGTCGAATTTCTTACATTCTTCGACAACCATTTTTCCATAGGCATCCAGGATAACACCTTGAGCCTGATCCCGGTATACTTGATGCTCCATCAGATAAAACTGTTTCCCGTTGATGATGATGGTGTCTGTTGCAATCCAGTTCCCTTTTTTTCCGTCAATTTGATAATTCTCAGTCTCCATAGTGATCAGTGCGCCCGATGTATTGATACGAATGAATCCGGCCAGATACTGTGGATAGTTCTCATCTACATAGTAGCAGCTGATTTCTCCATTCTTGTTCAATACGAGCACGTCACTGACTTCGCATTGATTTTTCGTCCGTTTCCAGATGTCAGCGACTTTTTCATTTTCCTGCATTTCATGAATCGAGATTAATCGGTAATTTTCGACAGTAATCGACACATTCTGCTGTCTTGCCTCTTGATATGGCAGATGCCACAGTGCTTTTCCTGCTGTCTGCTGATCTACTCGGTAGACTGCAAATTGATTAAGCTTCATAGGCATCGTCCTCCAAGTTATTCAGATAATAATTCAGATCCAGAGAATAGTAGTATTTGTCTTCGATCTGCTGTAATTTTCCAACTGTAGAATTGATGATCTCAATCATTTCATCATTCTCAGGATCACTTTCTTCCTGTTCCAAAACTTCCAAAGCTTCTTTCAGTGTTTGGATTGTTTCTTCCTTTGTGTGCTGCTGGAAGATAGCAGTAATAGTCAGTTCGTTTTCTTCCAGGTTTACATTTCTCATAGGCTCATTTCCCCCCTTTTCTTTTTCGGTATTGGTTTCATCTGTATATTCAGCTCCTTCTCGTTTTTTTCTTCGCTTATATTTTTTTCGTTATCCACTTTCTTATTGGATTCCAGAGGATTTTCCACATTTGGATGTCTTTCTTCCAAGTACTTTTCCACACGACTGATTGCATTTTGCACATAAGAATTTTCTCTAAATCCAGGAATCGAATTCAAAAATTCTTTCTGTATTTTTCCTTCGATCATCAGACTCTGCATTCCTTCATAATCACTTCCGTCTTTCAGATCAAAGCCAACACATTTCAGTCCATGCATACGTTCTGATGGGATTTTCTCATAAGCTTCCAAGGCTTCTGGTAATGTCAGGTCATAATGTACTTCACCCATTACAGGAAATTCAGCACATTCAGCCGCATAAAAGCTGATACATGTAAGATCATTTTCATAATCCACATTTTCTATTTCCGGGACAATATCGAGTATTTTTTCTCTTTGTGCTGCAAAGTCTGGAAGTTCTGCAAATCCAAATCGATCCACGTAATATGCCTGCATATCCCCACCACGGTTTGTAATGATAACATCACTGACCGACATAGAATGTGCTTTATAATCTGCCGGTGGATTATCGTTGAATACGGCATACAAATCATCCAGCTTTTCATTTTCATGTAATCTGCCAGAATAGACACATTTATAATTTGCTGCATCGATTGTAATGCCATCTTCTTTGACCATTGCCATATTCATAAATAAATGTTGTTTTCCCGGTGTGCCTTCATCCACATGGTAAATCGCATAGCGGTCACCATTACCTCTGAACATTTCTTCCTCTAGGGTATAATCAAACTTAAATGGATACAAAGCCCGATCAACTCTTTCCGAAATATCCGTTCCTTCTGCAATCGTATCTTCCAGCCAATCTTTGATATCTCCCCATGATTCAAACTGCAAATAACCAGCAATTTCATGTGTCCCATCCGGTACCAGTACAATATGTCCCGGTTCGCTTTCCCGATAATCATAGCGGTATCCGGCTGCTTCCAGTGCATCTACCAGAATGCCGTATTTTTCATGTAATTCTGTTTTTTGTTTTTCTTCAAGAATGATTTCCAGTTCTTCTGTAAGCTGATCGATCATTTCACCGGCTGTCTTGCGGATCACATCCATAGATGCTTTCATTTCCTTCATTTCCCGGCTGCTGCTCCAACCTGCAATATAAGGAAAACTGTAATCCGATGTATCCAAACCAAAGGAAGAACACACACAGTAAGCAACGGATTCTGCTTCAACCTCTTTTGTCAGACGGTCTTTTTCTACACCCAGGCTTTCCATGATTTCCTTGTCATGCAGTTTAGCATGGGCTGTTTCATGAATAGCAGTCTTTAAGGTCTGACTTTCACTGAGCCCTTTTTTGATCACGATTTCCTTGTCTGCATTGTGATAATATCCATTGGCATTGCCATCGATCTCATCGAATCGTATCGGCACTGGGGATATTTTCTGAATAGCCTGCATGAAAGAATCAAAATCCTGTACAGCTGCAGTCAGTAATTCCGGTGCTAGTGTCTGGATTGGTTCCCCGGATGTCTGAGCAATATCAAAGACGGTAACTGCTTTAAAATGCGGAACTGTAACTTCCACCTTTTCAGTCTTAGGTTTTCCATCAGTTCCCATGATTGGTCGCTGATTTTCATCCAGAACCTCTTTTTCCTTCATTTTCTTATATGGTGCCGGTGCAATGATTGTAATTCCTTTTTCCCCTTTCATGACCTGTCTACCCATGGACTGCCAGTTTTTGTAACTGGTAACAAGTGTGGCATCCGGTCGTTGCATGGCGATCAGCATTGTATTATTAAAGGAATAATTGTGAAACTTTGCCATGGTTTTAAGAAATTCCTGATAGCGGTTACTTGTAAAAAGTTCTTCCACACCGGATTCCAGTGACTGCATAATGCTGTCCATATCTTTTCCCTGGACCGGCAGTGGAATAGTAGTAGTTTTTTTTTGTTCTGTCATAATACTCCTTTCCAAAAACGCCCTACGACATTGTGCTTATGCCGCAGGGCTTTTTATTAGTTGATGAGATGATTATTTTTTATTAGAGTTCCATATCGTGCTTCTTTGTTTTCGGTTTCTGATCTGGCTGTTCTTTTCCGGCTTTCTCCGTTTTTGCAGCCTGTGCTTCTTTTTCTTTCTGACGTTCTGTGAATCTATCTGCCTTTTCAAAGACATGATCTTTTGTATCAAAGTGATATACATCATTGGTAAGGCGTTCTGCTGGTGCTACCTGAGTGGCATTAACTTCTTTTACCATATCTCTTAACATTTCCGCATCCACTTGACCGTCATCCGGCAAGATCAGCATTTGATGGATGGATGATGGCAAAATGAAGAAATCATTTCCCAGAAGTTCCCCCATGTTATCCATGAATTCCGGATAAAAGATCACACCGGCTCCATCAATTCTTTCTGTATTCGTAACAACAAAGAATGTCGGCATCTCGCTTGATTCCTGCAATGTTTCCTGCAGCATTTCACGTTCATCCGGTGTCAGCATGAGAATATTTTTCTGATACATTTCATCTATCAATGCACCTATACTTGATACCTCCGGGACCATAACTCGCGGTGAACTTTTCATAGCATCTTCATGAAGCTGTTCTGCTGAGATTCCATACTGTTCAAGCAGATCATTCTTGATAAACATGGAACTTAATCCATTCTCATCCTTGTCTACTACCACATGATAGGTAATTGCGAGGTCTTCTTTCAGCTGGTGTGGAGCATTTTCGAGGACTTCCTTATTTGCTTCGGCTGATGATACACGGATAAACAGCTTGTCCTTCACATCTTCATAATTAAAAATAGCTTTCAGATCAACCTGTATCGGTGCCTCAATAACTATATCTGCAATCTTTCTGCATACAGTTTCCATTGTTACACCAGGCTGTGCTTTATATGCTTCATACAGCTGGTTAAGATTGATCGTCGGGGTAAGCATCTCACCTTCTTTTCTCACCATCAGCCCCGTATAGGCACGGTTCAGTTTCTGACACTCCATCGTTGATACTTCTGCATTCTCATAATCCTTCGGTAAAAAGAGTCTGATATTGTCCTTTACTTCACTTACAAATTCATTAAAATTCATTCTTCGTTTCCTCCTCTAATCTGTTTTCTTATTTCTTTTTGCTTTTGTTTTTTGGTTTCTTTTTGGGAAAGGATAAAGAAAAATTCACCTTTCCGGTTTCATCTGTATCCATATGAAGATCTGCCTCAAAGTACATATTCTTCTTTCTAGAATACAGGTCTTTTACATGCACACATCCACTTTTCAGAAGTTCTGCAGCCATCTTTTTATCCATGGTTTTTTCCATGCTCTGCAGATAGCGGTTATCTTTCCAGAGAGCAAAGTGACAATCGTGGTTGCTGCAATAGAAGTTGGTTTTGCTTTCATATACCAGGCTTCCACATACCGGACATGTTCCAATGCTTTCTCTGGTCTGAAATCTTCTTGTTTCTTCTTCGGAAATCGCATCGCATCCATTCAGCATCATGGTCAGCATGTTTTTGATCCCGGTCATAAACTGTTCCGGTGCAATCTCTCCATGCTCCATCAAGAGCAGCTGATTTTCCCATTCTGCAGTCATACTTGCAGATTTCAGAAAGTCTGGCAGGATCTCCACAAGGACTTTTCCATCATCTGTTGGAAGAATCTTTTTTCCTTTTCGGGTAGCATATTGGGAATAGATCAGTTTCTCGATGATACCGGCTCTTGTTGCCGGAGTTCCTAATCCTTTCTTTTCCGTATCTTCATCGAATTCCTTATTTCCAGCTGTTTCCATTGCCGCAAGGAGAGTATCTTCGCTGTATGGTTTTGGTGGCGATGTAAAATGTTCTGTCTTTTCTGCAGCTACAGCATAGAAAGTCTGTCCCTGGGTTACTTTCGGCATCCGATCTTTCATTTCCTGATCCGGATCTACGATTGCCATGCGATCCTTATTTTTGAAGCAGTTTTCAAAGAGTTTCCATCCATCCTGCAGGACAATTTTTCCTTTTGCTTTGAAGATTTCTTCCTGGCATTCCACTTCAATCTCTGTTTCCTGGTAAATGTGATCCTTACTCATTGCCATGACCGTATGGACTGCGATCAGAAACAGAATCTTTTCTTCCCAGGATTTCAGTTCACCCAGATGACAGGATGCAAGCTCCATCGTTGGGATGATTGCATGGTGATCTGTCACTTTACTGTTATTCATGACTTTCTTCACATCTGGCTGCTCCGGCTGATCAAACGGACCTGTCAGTTGATATTTCTCATAAATCTGACGAACCACATTTCTTGCGGTCTGCTCCATATCTTCGGTCAGATACTGGCTGTCCGTTCTTGGATAAGTGATCAGTTTCTTTTCATACAGGCTCTGAGCGGTATCCAGTGTCTGTTTGGCTGTCATTCCGTAGATACGGTTTGCTTCTCTCTGCAGTGTGGTCAGATCATAAAGCTTTGGTGCTTTTACTTTCTTTTCCGTTTCTTTTACTGCTGTGACAATAGCTTCACTTCCTTGGCATCTGCTTCTTAACTGTTCCGCCTCATCCGGATCAAAGATTTTTGGCTTTACAGCCGGAATTCCATCACAATCGAGTTCCACATTGAAATACTTTTCTTTCTGGAAATTGCTGATCTGTCCGGCACGTTCCACCAACATGGCAAGTGTCGGTGTCTGAACCCTTCCAACGGTCAGCTTTTTGAAGTACTTTGTGGTGTAAGCTCTGGTTGCGTTCATTCCTACCAGCCAGTCAGCCTGAGAACGGCATACAGCAGCTTCGGCCAGATGTCGGTATTCCTCTGCGGATCTCAGATGCTGCATTCCATCAAGGATTGCTGAATCTTCCAGAGAACTGATCCATAATCGTTTCACCGGCTTTTTACTTCCGGATAAGTCATAGACATGTTTGAAGATTAATTCTCCTTCACGTCCGGCATCACAGGCATTTACGACGTATTCAATTTCCGGACTGTTGAGCAGTCTTTTTAAGATATAGAACTGATCTTTCTTATCTTCTGAGACTGTAACTTTCCAGTCTTTCGGGATGATCGGGAGATCTTCATATCTCCACTGGTTAAATTTCTCATCGTAAGCATCCGGTGAAACATATTCTGCCAGATGTCCGAAACACCAGCTGACCATACAGTCGGTTCCTCTTAAATATCCGTCTTCTCGTTCCTGTGCTCCAATCACTTCTGCGATTGCTCTTGATACACTTGGTTTTTCTGCAATTACTAAATACATGATGTATAACCTCCTTCATATAACGAAACGGAGAGAGCATGTTTTACAGCCCCCTCCGCTAAAAAAGTTTATTTATTTTTCATTTTCTTCAAAATCTTCGTCTTCAGACTCTTCCTCATCCGGAATTTCTTCCAGTCCACCTGTTTCCAACCCTTCCGGCTGATCATCCTCGTCTTCCTCTTTCTTTGGCTTATAGATCTTGAAGTAGTAGTATGCTACCACACCGCCGAGAGCCAAAATCAGGATTGTTGCCATTGCACCCATATTGGTTTTGGTAGATGCTGTTTTCTCCGGATCAACGGTAGCTTCCTTGTCTACATCCTCATTATTTGTTTCATCCAACACTACCTTTGATGTATCCGGCTGTGGTGTTACGACAGTAGCAGTGCTGTCTTTATCCAGAAACTCTGAAAGATCATTTTCATCAATCTGGGATAACATATAGACATTCTGGGATGTGGCACTGCGGTCGATCACGATATAGAAAGTATTATTATTCTTCGTTGTAACTGTAAGAAACTCCTTTGTGGAATCATCGGTAATGTCATCCTTGACTTCACCATTTCCTGGTATCGTAAAGGCAGTTCCTTTATCTGTTCCATCTTCCGGCAGCACCTCATTTGTACTTGTCGCCTCATCCTTTTTGTCATCTTTTTTATCTTCTTTGTCTGTTAACTGCTCTGTCTGAGTTGTCTCTACTTTGGATGCCTCTGCTGATTCATCTACATAGGCAAATGCTGTGGTTGATGCAGTAAAAAGCATCATGACTCCTAACAGCAGTCCTGCCATTTTCTTATTCATTTTCTTCCATTTCACCATTCTGGTATTCCTCCTTATTTTCTTCTGTGAATACAAAGGAGCCTGAACCTTCTTCGTCAGACTCCCTGCTTACCTGAAATTTAACTGTTCCATTCTGGATGCCATCCAAAAGATCATACAACTGACCATTCTCCATCTTCATACCACGGATGCACCTGATCATCTCATTGTCCTCTTCCTGCTTTAATGCAGCCTGGACACCTCTGAGATATTGCTGCAGATCCGCGATCTTTTTCTCTGTCTTGACAATCTCATCCAGATATTTTTTAATCTTTTTATTCAAACTTTCACCTCCCTTCGTTCACCCCTTTATGGCAGTCTTCCAAAGCACATGAAATGTTGCTGCCAGTAGGATGTGCTGATATTTGAGTAATGGATCGGATCCCCACAATGGATCATCATATTGTTACCGACATAGATACCCACATGGCTTGCACCGGATGTGTTATACGTTCCCTGGAAGAAGATCAGATCTCCTGGTTTTGCTTCTTGCGGTGATACATAAGTACATACGCCTCTTAATCCATCTGCGGTCAATCGTCCATAGTTCCAGCCATTACCACAGTGGTTAATGACATAAGATACGAAACCTGAGCAGTCAAATCCGGACGGAGAGTAACCACCCCATACATAAGGTACTCCCAGATATTTTTCTGCTTCTCGGATCATCCGAGCAAATTCTTCATCCTGCAGTGCTTCTGGTGGAATCTCATAGCTCATTCCATTACCGCCTGATCCACTGGTCACATTGTTTACATCCCACAGATAATTTCTGTTTCCATAGGTCGTATTTAATGCATTGTAGATGATCAGCTGCTCTGCATTCAGATTGGCTCTTGCCACAGCATCAAAGCTTCCATTTGTCAGTGTCACATATAGAATCTTCTTAGTGCTTGTACTGGTAACCGTTACTTCCTGACTGCCATTGTCATCTGCGATATAGGCTTCCCAGGTCTGATGTCCATGAGCAGAAGCGGCAGCATGGTTATCATAGTAAACGTCAAACTGCACACCATATCGTGCAAAGGCTCCGGTATCCTCAACTGTGTATTCCACACCATTCATTACTACCTTAGTGCCAATCGGCACAAATGGATTGGAAGCATCTACAGCAATGGTATGGTTTGCAGTTGGATATGCACCACTAGCAGTTGGACCTCCGGACCATACACCACAACAGATTCGACAGTTACAATATCCGCTGGTCACTACCTGTCCTAATGATTCTCCGACTCGAACATTTCTGGTTTCTGTCACCGTTTCTGTTCGACCTTCCGTATTCAGATGATATTGTGCTTCAAAAAGTGCTTGCAGCTCGTTTTCAACATCTGAGTACGTCCAGTCTCCATATTTTGCAGTAAGATACGAGATAAGATGATATGGATTATGACCAATCTCAGCAATGTTGTACTGATACTCGTCATAATTCGGATGTCTTCGTTCCATCTCATTAATCTGCTGGTTCAAGGCACTTTCCAAAGCAGCATATCTGTTTTCGGCAGCATAGATATCCTCGTCTGAACTTGGATACGTTGTAATACCGATCACAGATCCAGCACCCTCAATAGAAGCACTGCAGCTCCCCAGAGATACTGAAATGACTAGAAAAAGAAGCGCAAAAATACCGATGCCTGCGAACATGGCACGATTACGCTTTATGATCTCTTTCAAGGCGATCTTTGCTTTTACCGTCATGTTCTCGACACCGGCAATGGTTGTTGCTCCACCCAGACTGCCAGCGGATTTTCCGGCTCTGGCTGCTCGGTAAGCATCCTTATATCGTTTTTTCTGGAAGAAGCGGTTATAGAAATGTCTCTTTTGTTCGGCTTTCTTTACCGTTTCTGCATTCTTGACTCCTTCCATACTTTCTGCAGAACCAAATTTCAGTTTCTTTTCTACGGTAGCCTCACGATAACCTCTGCGATGGGTTTTCACATCCGTTCGTTTGCTTCGGATCTGAGCATAACGCAGACCACGTAACGCATCTTCTGTTTCACGCTCTACAAGTCTGGCACTTTCCACACCTGCATTTTCATCTGTTTCTTCCTCTTCGGAAGAAACTGCTTTCATGCCAGATATAACAGCTTGTGTGACAATGTATTTCCCGGCTGTCCCTCCCGGTTTCATGCCAGCACCTTTCACCATTTGATTTCCTTCATCATCAAAGGATAATCTTCCGGCTTTTGCCTGTTCTTTGGTCATCTGTTTTTGCAACTGTTTCTTCCGAATGGATTTCTTTTGGCTGTTCAGATTATTATCATCATCCGGGATTTTTTCATGACGATGCAGTTTCTTCTGGTAGGCAGACAACTTATCATGCGATGTATCTTTTGTTTTATTATCCGTTACATCTTCTGTTCCGTTTTCTACTGAATCTTCGAATATCTCCTGCCGGGCAGATGATTTCCGGATCTTTTCCATCTGCAGTCGTTTACCTTTTCCCGATTTTGAATCTTCATTCTCAGCCTTTTTCCGTTCCCGTTCAGGAACAAATTCTTCCTCATTTTCCGGTCGCCCACGGCTCCTGTGACTGATATCTTTTACACTACCATCACGAAGATTTTCTTCTGTCAGACCATCCCTGGTCATCTTTGCGACCTTTTTATCTTTGCCTTTAAATTCTTTTCCAGCTATAGGTCATCACCTCCTGGCACAACTTTTCTTTCTGTACTCATTCAGTTCCTGGCGTCCTATAATCGGGATACCAGGATAACCATCTGCCTGTGTCCTGATTGCTGGAGAGCTCGCCTGGATATGAAATACCCAGTTCAATTCACTCGGATCTCTCGGCCAGAAACCATTGATCAGCATAGCCTCCTTGAACTGATTGTTGTGCAGATGGATCTGGGTACGTTTATACAGAACTTCTTTCAGATCATCACTGGTAAGATGCGGATAGATTTTCTGTGCCGGATAAAAATTCCAGAATACCCAGTCAAGGATAATGTTCTGTGTTTCCAGCGGAAGTTCATACAGATGATGATCATCATTGACTGTATGAACACGGTATCCAGGCTGTGCATTTTCCAGATTTTTCATCTGAATGTAAGGATTGTCCTGATTCCACTGCTTGATTCGGATCTTATCAATTTCCTTCATTTGCATCCCTCATTTCTTTATCTCGTTTCAATGTTTCCTCGGGCTTCGTGGTCATCAGACCATACAATTTCAATGTCTTATCAAACTTATCCTTAAATGGAATAATTGTCGTTCCATAGAAAAGAAGTCCTTCACCTTCCCCGGAATTCGTCACATAAGACAACTGATATGGGGAAATATTCAGCTGTTTTGCAAGGATCTGTCTGTCACCTGCAGCCTGGTTCAGCATCAGGATAAAATCACTGTTCTCAAAGATATTTTCAATTTCCCTGCTGGCAAGAAGATCTTTGATATTCTGTGTGATTCCAGTCGGTACGCCTCCCCATTTTCTGAATCTCTTCCAGATTTCTACGGAATAAGCTGCTGTCTGTTCTTCTTTGAGCAGAAGGTGGAATTCATCGATATAGTACCTGGTAGATTTGATGCCACGGTTGATTGTAACTCTGTTCCATACCTGATCCTGGACGATGAGCATTCCAATCTTTTTCAGCTGTTTTCCAAGATCCTTGATGTCATAACATACAAGGCGGTTCGTAAGCTCCACATTGGTTCTGTGGTTGAATACATTCAGGGAACCTGACACATAGATTTCAAGGGCGGTTGCCACATGCTTTGCCTCCGGTTCCTCCTGGGAAAGTAGTGCCTCATACAGATCTCCAAGGATCGGCATATTTTCCGGTTTCGGATCAGAAAAATAGTTCTGATATACAAGCGGAAGGCATCGGTCAATGACAGACTTTTCTTCTGCTTCAATACCATTTCTGGAACCCATAATCAGCTCACACAAGGACAGAATGAAATCACTCTT
>OKRY01003375.1_pt1 | contig 11813 bp, 14 predicted proteins | sample 1601121 | NCBI WGS metagenome assembly OKRY01 (sample SAMEA3541546, study PRJEB24748) | human gut metagenome | biome: human gut; feature: human-associated habitat; material: faeces | place: China | collected 2012
AATGTAAGAGAAGCAATAGAAGATGCATGTACAATAAGTATGTTTGAAACAAATAAAATAGTTATTTGTGAAAAATGTAATTTCTTAACAGGTGAAAATAAAAAAGAAATAAATCATGATATTGATTCACTTATTAAATATATAAATAATCCATTTAGTGATTCAGTACTTATATTTGTTGTTAGAAATCCAAAATTAGATGAAAGAAAAAAGGTAGTAAAAGAATTAAAAAAATGTTCTAAAGTAATAGAATGTAAGACTATAGAAAATTATAATTTAAATAACTATATTTCAAATTATTTTAAAGCTAATAATTATGAGATATCACAAAGTGATGTAAAACTTATTATAGATAAAGTAAAATATGATCTTGCTAATATCATTAGTGAATGCGATAAACTTATGATGTATAAAGATGAAAACAAAAAAATAACAACAAAAGATATAGAAGATGTTGTTATTGATAATATAGAAGATAATATATTTTCACTTACTAATGCTATTATGGATAAAGATATAAAGAGAGTTATTAATATTTATAATGATTTATTACTTATGGGTGAAGAACCTATTAAATTAATTGTTATGATAGCAAATCAGTTTAGACTTATACTTCAAGTTAAATTAATGGTTAAAAATGGTTATAAAGAAAGAGATATGGCTAGTGAAATAGGAGAACATCCATATAGAGTAAAACTTGCATCTAATGCTAGATTTACAGTTAAAGAACTAATTACTTACATAAAGAAGTTACAAAAATTAGATTATGATATAAAATCTGGAAATATAGATAAAAACTTTGGACTTGAATTTTTCTTACTTAATATATAAAAAGAGATTAATCACATATAATAATGTTTTTAATCTCTTCTTTTATTAATGATTCATCATATATAGATGTAACTTTAAGTTCATATTCTAAATCTTTATTAAAGTTTGTATATATAGGAATAGTACATTCTTTTTTTATTTTATTTAGATAATTTTTACCATTTTTATTAAATCCAAGTACTCTTATATAATTAATTTCTTTATTTTTTTCTTTATCTTCTTTAGTAAATCCAACTAATATATTTAAAAGTATTCTCTTAATTTTACTATATGTATATCTTTTAGACTTTATATTCATTATAAGTTCATCATAAGAATTAGATTCATATATTACTTTTTTAATTCTGTTTTCTATTCCTTCATTAACGTCATTATATTTATTTAAGTCATTAATTTCACTCATTATTTTATATTTAAGTAGTGGGTAATAATCTTCAATAAAGTATTTTTTTTCTTTTAAACATTTATATGTATCTTTTGGTACATATTTTTTTATACTTCTTTTATTTATATTTTCTCTAATACTTGTCGCACTTGTTATATACTTTGTTAGAGTTTTATCATTATAATTATTGGTTCTTTTAATAGTTATAGGTGTGATTTTACTATTTAATTTTTTTAATGCCTTAACATAGGATATTCCAAGTAAATCATTAGAACTATCACTTAAATTAATATTAAAATCCTTTAATGCTTTAGATAAAGCAGTAGGATAGTTAATGCCATTATCAAGTAATTCTTTTACTCTTTCTTGATATTTTTTATCATCTTCAATATTTACTATATTTTTTATATAATCTATATTATCTGATTCACTACCAAATACAAGATAGTCAACTTTTAAATAATTAAGTATAGAACATGCTCCAAAAGCAAATGTATCCGCAGATTGATTAGTAAAAATAAAAGGAAGTTCTATAACTAAATCGATATTATGATTAAGTGCTATTTTTGTTTTATTCCATTTATTTATAATTGATGCATCTCCTCTTTGAGTAAAATTACCGCTCATAACAAGAATGGTAACTGAATCAGAAAACATTTCTTTTATTTTATTTATATGATAAATATGTCCATTATGAAATGGATTATATTCACAGATGATTCCTATACTTTTCATACACTTTCTCCTTTTTTTCTTATTTTATCATTTATAGTAGTTATAAGCAAGGTAGGTTATAACTAATTCTTAAATTGATATCAAAATTATTGATGATATAATATACTTAGTTAGGAGTGATCTTATGGTTAATTTTTATATTAAAGGAATGTCAACTACTAATGAAGAACAAGAAAGGATTATTAATAGTTTTAAAGAACAAGGAATAGATGTTATTCCTGTTATTGATGATTATTCCAATTATTCTATTAAAACAATAGAACCTTCTATTGAAAAATTTATAGAAGAAAATAATCCAAATAATGAAAAAGTAAATTTAATTTGTCATTCAATGGGATGTAATTTTGGATATTTAATTAAAAGAAGAGAGAATATTGATATTAATAAGTTGATATTTGTTTCTCCAGAATTTGTTAGTACAACAAAAAAAGAAAAAGAAGAAATTAAGAATAAATATAAGGGTATTGATTATAATAATGAATCTAATAATACAAAATTGAATTTACATAATATAATTTTACATTATAAATCACTAAGAAAAGTAATGGAAACTTTAACTGACTTTGTATCTTGCAATATGGATACACTAATCATATATTCGAAAGGTGATATATTTGTAAATCAAAATTGGGTAAGTTCTGTAGGAAACTATGTTGAAATTGATTCTAATTCTCATAATCCCTTGTTAACAAATAAGGAGACTTATGAAGAAATTTCAGAATATATTAAAAAGCCACTTACACTAGTAAAATAATTATTATATATAAAATTTTATAATATTTAAAAAGAATTAACCTATTTTTATAATGAGGGTTAATTTTTATTTTTATCTTCAGGATTGCATTCTCGATATAGGAGTAGCGTGTAGCATTCTTAAAGGAATGCGTAAAGGCCCAAGTGAAGAGGCTGTAACAAGTGAAGAGGCTGTAACAAGAATAATAAAAATGTGTTTAGGTGTTGTTCTACTAAATGTCTGTCGGATTTCAGAAGCAATACGCTCAAATCAAGTAATCGTGAAAGAATTATCTGAAAAAACTAGAAATGAATTAAATAAATTCGTTAAGGATTATCATTCTGATAACCTAAAAAAATATAGAAATACTTACCTAGTTCATTCAAATGAGAAGAATCGCATACCTAATATGGATGAACTTGGAAATCTACTTTTTGACATCATTTTTGAAAAAACAGGAAGAAAGAGAGACAAAAATGGAGCTCTTCACTATATAAGAGCATTTGATACTCATGAAGACATTTATAATGGTTTGAATGATTTGGTTTTGTGTGACGTTAAGAATGATATAAAAGCTCTATTCCAAATGAATGATGACTCTGAATTAAATAGATATGGTGGTATTTAATGAACATAGATAGAACTTTGCAAAATCACGTTTTGCATTTTTTAAAATCTCATTATGATAATTTTATTGAAGATCGCTTAATTTATGACGTTTGCATTAATGGCACTGAATTGCTCGATCTTAATGAACAGTTTGTTCTTTTCCCCAAAATAAAAGTGGATATGGCAACACTCAAACACTTGCGAGAAAATTTGATTTATTTAAGTGCGCATGGATTATTGGAACAAAAAGGTTCAAGTTATCGTATCACACACAAAGGCATTGATTTTATAGAAGATGACGGTGGATTGTCCGCTATTTTGAACGTATCCACCGTTAAATTACACCCTAGTTCAGTGGAATTGCTTATCTCTGTGATCGATGGCTCAAGCCTAAACCCGAGCGATAAGCAGAAAATGATTGATCAGCTAAAATCGCTTCCTGCCGATGCCATAAAACAAATCCTGACTGAATTAGTAAATAAGGGAGTGAGCTATTTGCCGGCATTATTTGCATCATTTTATATGTAGTATAGCTTCCATCTCTTCCACGTTTTTCTAACACTGCCACGCCGATGTCTTTGCCTAAATCCAAGCAAAGCCCTTCGGCTTGGCTGTCTATATTAAAAAATGTGCCGTTTGAATGAAAAACGACGCTTTTTACGATTCCCATTTTATTTTACCTCTTTCTTTATTTTGATTTCTTCATCTTCCACTTTCAATTCGCATTCAGCGTGACTGGTAAATCCTCTGTCTGAAATATTGTGTGTTACTCTTGTGATTAGCCAATTGGTTGCGTCAATTTCAGCTTTAAAGCCTGAAAGCGAAATCGGCATTTCTGGCATTAAATCAGGTTCGCCAAAGGCGAGATCTAGGCTAAATGTTGCCACGCCACGTTTTAGCTTATCAAAGGCGGATTTGGCAGCAGTAATGGCGGTTTTCTCGCTTGCGTAGGTGTGTCGCAGTGATTTTATTTGAGAACTGTCACTTGTAATTGGTTCTTGTTGCTCAATTTCGTTGTATTTACGTTTGCTTAATCGGCTTCCTTTCACAGTGCCGTTTTTCAGCGTTCTGCCTTTCGTCATACGCTGTTTTTTCACAATCTTGGTGTTTTCATCCACCGTGATTTCGCCACGCTTGCCGCTGTCTGTATCGTGCCAATACGCCCGCACGGCTTTGTAGTTTTCACTTTCGGCAATAGAAAAATTGTAGCTATCGCCATTCTTGCGGGTGATTTTCCGCAGTGGAATATCTTTCCCTGTGGCGGTTTTCCCTTTGCCTAATGGCATAAAGAGCAACGTGCCATTCTTCACCGTACACATTGCCCCGTGTTCTTCTGCAAGGCGTGTCAGCAAATTGATGTCGCTTTCGTTGGTTTGGTCGATGTGGTCGATTAAGCGGCTTGCAAGCTCTTTCGCCACTTGGCTTTTAAGCTTGTTCCCTTGTGCAATTTCGTTGACGATTTCGCCCAATTTCTTTTGATGAAATGACCGCTCTTTCTGTTCGGTGAACGTGCCTTTTAAATCTGCCGCTCTCGCCCGAATGGTGAGCTTATCGGCAGATGATGCACCGCCAGAAAACTGCACTTCATCCACGGAATATTTGCCTTTCTCAACAAGCGGTTTTCCTTTCCACCCCAGTGCAAGGCTGATTGTGGCATTGCGTGGAGGCAAAGCCAATTTGCCGTCATGGTCGGATAATTCTAAGTCGAGCGTGTCCGCTTCCAAGCCGCGATTATCGGTTAAAGACAAATTGATCAGACGGCTTGATACCACTTGCGTGATGTCTTGCTGTTTTTTGTCTTTCGTGGTGATCACCACTTTAAAAGCGGGGGTGCGGTGATTGTCGTTAAAGTCTAAGCCTAACATTAAAGATTACTCATTAAACTGTCTGCAATGGCAATCAACATCGGATCGTCAGTGCGTTTAAGGTTCATGGTGAAGTCAATGGCACGGGGTGCGCCATCACCAAAGAATTCTGTGCGGGTTTCTTGGATATTTTCAATCACAAAGAAACCGATAATTTCAAAGGTTGCTCCGTCGATCAGTGGAAAGGCACCGCCACTGTCTGCCATTAATTCCAACGCTTTAATGGAAAATCTGCCACCCGTGATTTCGGGGATAAGTCGCCCACCGATTGTCACGGTTTCGCTTTCCTTACCTGTGAATTGAGATTTCGGCATTGCCCCCACAATCGCATTGGTTGGATGTCGCCACGTTGATGTGCGGTCTAAGCTTTGGAAAGGCACGGTTTGCCGTGTAAAAACAAACATCCCAAGTGCGGCTAAAGCAAAGTTTTGAAACATGCTAGTGTTCCTTTACGTGTAGTTTGATAAATGTCAATGAAATGGCGATGGCGATAATCCAACCCCAACCATTAATGTTGTGATACATCAAAAACGTGGCGCAAACTGTTGCGGTGATAATTGACAAGAAATAGAAAAAGAAGATTAAAATCGTGGCCATAATTATTCCTAAAGAAAAGTGCGGTCAAAAAATCCCGTGATTTCTGACCGCACTTGGTGAGTTAGCGAAAGAGAAAGGCAATGCCGAAAATCACAAGCAACCAAAAGACGATGGAAAGAATAAAGATTCCACGCCATACAATATGCCGTGGCATATTTAATACATAATCAATCATTTTCTGTTTCATTTCGTTCCCTTGCTTTTTCTCGCCATGTCATCAATTCGGCAAATGTCATTTGCTCAAAGGCTTGTGGTTGCCAATGGAAAATTAATGCAATGTCCGCCATGGCATCTTCTACCGTGGCGGCAATCATTATTCGGTCGCTTCCGCTTCCGAATTCTTCCCTAAAAAACCGACAGCCACCGCCGCAAGCTCGGTGAAGTCTGCCACTTCCATTGTGGAAAAGTCTGATTTGTGCAACACAGGATTTGTCACGCGAGTGAGCAACACTTGCAATGCGTCCACGTCCATTTGCAACACGTCAAACATTTTCAAGCCTTTTAATGCCGGCACGGTTGGTTTGTTGACGGTGATTTCGGTGATTTTAGTTTCGCCACGCACAAGTGGATTGGTTAATGTGATCACTTTGCTGTTTTCGTTTTTCATTTTTTATACCTTTAAAAATGCCACGCTTAAGCGTGGGTGGGTGATTTAATAAAAGCCCCTTGCGGGGCTAGGTGGTGATTAGATGCCAATCGCTGAACGGTGTTCTGCCAAGCGGTCAGTGCCGCCGACAATAAAGATTGAGTTGAGTAAATCAATCTCGACCAAATCTTTGCCGTTTTCGATGATTTTGTAATAGGTTAATGGCACGGTGTAGCTTTGTTCGGTGTCATCGCCTGATTTGCTTGTGCCGTTGTCAATTTCGCTGAAACGACCACGCATAATCAATTCAATGGCGGTGACTTCTTCGGTGTCGTCTTGTTGGTATGCACCCGCGAAACGTAATGCCGAACCGTCAATTTTGCCGCCAAATTCTTTGATGAGTTCGGTCATATAACCGCCCATTTTGAATTGCGCTTCCAAGCCTTCCACGCCTAAATTAACTTTCACTGGACCAATCATGCCGCCTGCACGGTATTCTTCCAGTTTCATTGCCAATTTAGGTTGGGTAATTTCGGTGACTTGGCCACGGTAAGAATTACCGTCTGCCAAGAAGTTCATGAGTTTTAATTTACGTGGTAATGCCATTTTTTACGCTCCTACTTTTGCAATGTTTGCGGCAAATTCCACAAGGTATTCATCGCTGATGTATTGGTTGAAACCAAGTTGTTCTAACGGTGGAACAGGGCAGTAGTCATAAGACACAAGTAATTTTGCATCTTTTAAGGTTGCGGCAGTGTTGAGGTTAGCATTGATAAATGCTTTACCGCCGATTAAATAGCCTTGAGTCACATATTCACGCCATTTCGCGTTGATTGCTTCCACGATTTCTTTTACAAGATTCACGGAAATGTCTTTATCCATCGCCCAATCAAAGGATTGTGCAATGGTGTCTTTCAACACTTGTGCCGTGCGAGTGTAGTTTTCGTAGATAAATAATTTATCTGCCGAACGAGTGCGTAATCCCCAGAACTTAAAGCCATTGTGATTGACACAACAAGTAATACCTTGTTCGTTGAGGTAATTCACGTCTGTTACACTGTCGTTAATATCGAAAGAAAGCGGCTTAGTGACACCTTTCACGCCAGTTAAACCTTTGTTTGAAATGGAGGTATGCCAGCCGTATTCTTTGTCTTGATATGCACGCATTGCAGCTGCACGAACAACGGCATAATCCACTTCGGTTTGTTCGGTGTTTGGGTTAAACGATAAGAAATCACCGAAAATCAGCATTAATTCACGTTGTGAGAAATTGCGACCATATGTCACCGCTTCTTCTTTGGTTTTTGCTGTTCCGCAAGAAGCATACACAAAGCCATTGAGTTTTTTCGCTACGCTTAAAAGCTCGGTGGTCACATCTTGGCTGTCATATTTCGGGATGCAGAAAATACGTGGTTTGACACCACAAACTGCAGCAGACACGAGGAACGCTTTTAAGCCAGTGTAATTGCCTTCGTTATCTACGGTTCCGATCACATTGGCTTTCATGGTGCTTTCATCTTCGTTTTCTTCCACACGAATGACGACAACTTTACAATTCACAATGTCCGCAATGCCATCTAATGCGCGAGATAATGTCCCTTTTTTCCCTGCTTTGGCTTGCATTTCAGCGGTGATACCAGTTAAAAGCGTAGGTTTGTTGAGTGGGAAAACCGATGCATCTGCATCTGGTGCGGTTGCCACTAAACCGATAACTGCAGTGGATGATGTGGTGAGTGTTCGCAAGGCTTCGGAAATTTCCGTCACCTTGACCCCATGGAGATATTCATCAGTCATAATTTTAGCCCTGTTGTTGAGAGATAGGGCTATTTTGTAAGGATTTAAAAATGAGTGATAGCGCTTGGCGTTGTGATATTTAAACTAACAAAGGGCGGTTAGGTAGAGACGGACGGATAAAAAAGGCAGAATTCCCCGCCGTTTGTCTCTTTTTGAAAGATTGCAGCCAACTGATTTGGACTAAACCGCCAGCCTTGGTCAGTATTTCTGAGGGCATTAAAACACCATTCGCTGCAGAAAAACTTACTGCGTTTCTGTTTAATTCCAAGAACAATCCCGACAGCGCCCCACCAGTCGTATTTACAACCCAAAGTGCGGTCAAAATAGACTTTGATTTGTTCTTCAGTCACACCGTCAAGTGGGATTAAATCCCATTTGGTGTTATCGGACACATCAATCTGTTTGCAACGCACCCCACCGTCTTGTACCGATGATGAGTAGCAGTCATATACTGTCGCATGCTTATAATGATGCCCGCTGCCAAACTCAATGCGCTCAATGGCAATTTCGCAATGCGAGTATTGGCCCTTTGTGCAAAATCGAGTAATGCGGTCAGAGATTGCTTTAACTGGCTCTTTGTGCCAGTCGCGTTTGTGTTTATACATCGCTAAATACACCTTAGCCATTGTTATACGCCTCCATTAAGTGATCCATTTGTTTGATGATGTCATCATAGATTGATTGTTGTTGCTCTAGTGTGAGATTAGGGGCTTGGAGTTCATACTTGCGCATACGTTGGTTGGCAAGCTCCATTTGTAGTTTTTCGAGCCCTGCTGCCTGTGTCAAAATCAGATTTGTTGCGGTCTTATTATCCAGTCTCGCACGTTGTGCAAAATCGGTGATATATCGACTGCACTCGCCTTGATAATTCGTGGATTTGTAGGCTTCCGCTGCTGCTTGACGCTCACGATATTCCGATTCGAATCGAGTCCATGTGCTGTAGATTTTTGCCGCATGATTGTCAATTTGCTCAATAAAGCTGTCACGCTTTGTCGATAAAAGTAAAGTCAAATCCACCTTGATATCTTCGGATACAAATTGACCGTTGATAAATTTAACTTTCCCCGTACTTTTGTGACAAAACTGTGTATATTGTTCGTCGGTCAAGGCGGTTAATTTTGTAAAATCCAAATGAGGATAAACCGCTGCCAGGTCGCCGTCGATGATTTCAAAATTACCTAATTTATCTAATACATTAATATAAAAAGCCATTTTTAATAACCCTCAATAACAACATATAAATCAACGATTTCATCGGCATCCCCTGTAAATCGTCTCGTGTTGATATACACATTACCTTTATCATTACCTTGTTCGCGGATCGCCCATGCACTTATCCATTCGCCAGCTTCGCTCACATAGGTTGTTGAGGTAGTTGGATGCGTTGTCCGTACCATCTGTGGCATAGCGGAAAGAATTTTATTTGGCATCGCTGACCATAGCGGGATTTTGATTAATGGATGGCGATAACCTGCATTGGCATAACCTACCGTCGGGGATTCGGCATCAAACCACATAATTCTGAAATTTTTTAAATGTAGGATTTGGACAATTCGCCCATCAGGGTAAATGGTAACACTGCCAGTTAACGTAATAGTTTTGCTTTTTCCGTTATCCCAATTTGATGTCCCATTGATTGTGCGGTTATAATCGCGACGATGCACATTTTTAATATCTTCAAGCAGTGCTAGAGTCCCTGTTTTTTTAGGCACTTTAACCACATTTACATTTTGATTGTCTCTTGTGCGATAAATCAGATTTAAAAATTGATTTTCGGAGTCTGGAGTCGACTCAATTATGGCAATTTTGGATTTGTTGTGGAGGATAACACCAGCATAGTCATTACCTCTATCAATCTCTAAATTACCTGTAATTTTGCCACCAGTTAAAGGCAGATAAGACCCTTCAACCCATGATTGATAAGCAACGGTATCTCCATTGTCGCCAACGTGCGGGAATGCTAGATACATTCTTTTCCCGCCACCATCGTAAAATGCGTTAAATCTCCGCTGGCCAGCCTCATGGCTATTTGGATTTGCCTCAAATGTCCATTTGCCTTGCTTAGTACCTATTTCAAATCCTGGCCAAGAGTTTTCATTTTCCGAATTAAATCTTAGTTTGCCGGTTATTGTGTCGCCATTTTTAGACACTCGACCGTTTGCATTATTGTTAGCATCATTAGCAGATTTTTGTGCGGCGGTCGCTTTTGATACGCCGTCATTTGCTGTACGTTGAGCATTATCTGCAGCATTTTTGGCTTCCACGCCTTTGTCATAAGCAGTTTTGACCGCTTTTGATGTTGCTACATTATTTTCGTCGTTGCTATTGACTGCGGATGATCGTTTGTTAAGAGGGATATAGTTATTTAACGCAAGCTGCACCGTCGCAATCAGTTGCGCGAGTTTTTTCCCCGCTTTTGCGGTGAGTGCAAGAGATTCACTTTCAAGTCCTGTGTCGTTGGTGAGTTGGACTATGCCTTGTTGTGTGGTGCTTGCCTTGGCTATTTCGTGGCTGTGTCCGTTTTCATCAAATCCATTTTGTGTTGTAGCAGTGATAGTCTTTGGTGCCATTTGTTGGCGAGTCACAAAAATCACACTGTGATCGATGGATAATGTCACCGCACTAGAGGATTCTACTTTTAAAATCATCCGCAATACTTGGACTTTACCACTACCGCTACTTTCTGTCGGTTTAAAACTTTCAGGGCAGTTTGCATAGGCAATGAGTTTGTTTTGTGAGTCAAATACGCCCATTTCTCGGATGTAAAAACCACCGATATTTTCTGGGATAGTTAATTCAACAATCACCTGTTTATTATTGCGAGGATCGAGAGAGACGGCACTGACTGGCGCAATGTGCGTTTGGTGTGCGAGAGCTGTTGCGCTCGCCGTTGGTGTGACCGCCTGTCCATTGCCATCACCCACAGCAAATTTGGCGAGTTGCAACGGTTGCCCTTGGCTTAATGCGTGCGCGATAGCACGTGTTCCGTAGTCGGTTAATATTGCAAAATATTGTGATGCCATAAATATTCCTATTGTGGATATACTGTGATGATTTCACCGCATTGTTGACCAATAAAGGTTCTGAGTGCCCCTGTTGGTGAGATTGCGATAGCGAGCTGATTGAGATGTCTTGAGACGGGTTTAACATCGTTAATAAGTCGCACTAGTTCGTTGTAGGTTTGTTCATTCAAGCCATTTTCAGACACTTCTACGGTTAGGCTAAATGTTCCTGGTGTGCCTTGCGGATTAGTTTGGAACCATTCTTTCAGTTCAATAAGATAGCCTATTGGCTCAACCACACGTTTTACTGCGCCAATTGTGCCTTTGTGTTTGTGTACAAAATAAGATTGTTTAATCGCAATGCGTTTAACTTCTTCTGTCCAGTTTTCATCCCATTTGTCCACCGAAAATGCCCAAGCTAAATACGGTAGTAAATCAGCAGGACAGCGTTCAGGGTTGATTAAATCTGCAATAACAATGGGATTTTCTACTGCACTTTTTAGAATTTCTGCCGCACGTTTTTCTAATGGAGTTGAGCCTATGGGTAGTAAATGATTAGTAATCATCACTTGTCACGATCTCCAAATTAATTGCCGTGCAGTAGGCTGATTTTGAGCTTGGTAGCACAATGTCGGCGGTAGGCGAGATAAGCTCTACACGTTGTACCCCTTCCAAG
>OKRY01003379.1_pt1 | contig 11807 bp, 9 predicted proteins | sample 1601121 | NCBI WGS metagenome assembly OKRY01 (sample SAMEA3541546, study PRJEB24748) | human gut metagenome | biome: human gut; feature: human-associated habitat; material: faeces | place: China | collected 2012
CGCCTGCTCTCCATCTCCCAGACGCGCACTGTAAAGCGTCAGCATATTCCGCGCCCAGCCAGTATCCTCCCATTTTTCATAAGGCGTAAGCCGCTGGCGGATGCTTTCCCGCGCCGCGTCGGCTAATTCCGGCGTTTCCTCCGGCGTAATCTGATACAGCGGATACAGTCCGACCATATGGCTCATGTGTCGATGCTGTCTGTCCGCCGGAGGCAGATTGTGCGACCATTCCGCCAGCGTGCCATCTGGCAGCGTGCGCAGCGGCGGCAGCTTTGCCAGCGCCTCCCGAACAGCGCGCTGATGTGCGTCCTCGGGAAGCCGAAGCGCCCCATGGGCTTCCAGATCATCCGTCAGAAGCGCACGGATCATGCTCAGCTCAAACGCTGTTCCAACGGAGGAATAGCATTTTCCGTTTTCCGTCACGAACGCATTTTCCGGAGAAATCGACGGGCCGCAGGTCAGGAAGCCCTCCTTGTCCTCAAAAAGATACGCCAGAAAGAACACCGCCGCTTCCCGCAGCGCCGGAAACGCCTTCTCCTTCAAGAAAGCCTCGTCCCCTGTGCGGCGATAGTGGGTCATGTAGTCCAGCGCCAGCCATGCGCCGCAGGCCGGACAGGGCGCAAGGCTCTTGTTCCAGTAGGGCTGCGCATAGCCCCATGCGTTTGCAACCAGCTCCGCTGCCCATCCCGGCAAGCCGTAGTGACGCTGGGCGTTCCTGCGTCCATGCGGAATCAGCCGCTTTTCCATCCATGCGAACAACGGCAGATGGCTTTCACTCAAGCCGCTGGATTCGCACAGCCAATAGTTCATCTGGGTGTTGATGTCCAAGTGCATATCGCACGTCCAGCCGATGCGGCAGGCAACGTTGTCGTTCCACACGCCTTGCAGGGACATGGGCAGCGGCGCGTCCGCTCTCGCGCCGCTGACGGTCAGATAGCGGCCGAAGGCAAAGAGCATTTCCGCGTCGTTCGCCGTATCGTCGCCCGCCAAATGAAGCCGTGCGGTCTGCGTCTGCCCGGAAAAATCCGCAGCATGGTGTGCGCGAAGCATGGCATAGTCCGCCAAGGCGCAGCGAGCGAATAGCCGCTCCTTGGCGTTTTCCGTCCAAGCTGCGTCAGGAAGACGCACTTGCTGCTCCTCCGGCGTAAAGTCGGATACCATCGTCAGCCGCAGCAGCCATTCGTGACTTCCGTGAATTTCCAGCGCATCGCCGGTACAGACGACCGCGCCATCCCCTGCGTCCACCGTAACAAGTCCCAGCAGATGCGTCCCGCACGTCCCGTCGCTGTGGCGGTTTTCATGCGCCCACGCATCCAGCAGTAAGCCGCCCTTATACGCGCTTGCCTTCGCCGCGCCATCTCCCATGGCAATGCGCACGGTCATGGGCGCATCATCCGTTGCCCGAAGGAAGAACGCCCGATCCGGGTAAGAACAGAAGCACTCCCGCCGCTGCATACCGCCCTCGTGGCGGAAGCTCAGCTGCATCAAGCCCTCTTCCAGATCCAGGCTTCGTCCGTAATCCCGCCATGCGCCCAGCGTCTGCGTAATTCGCAGCGTTCCGACCGGCATCGAGGTGCCGTACTGTTCTTTGCTTCCCATGAAGCTTTCAATCTGCCGATCCGCCGCCGCATAATCGCCGTCAAGCGCTGCCTGCCACGCCAGGCGGAAGGACTCCGGCGCGGCGGCGTCAGGCGCATCCTCATCCGGGGAACCGGAATAAAAGGCGATATGGCTCAGCTCCAGCGTTTCATGCTCCGGCTGACCATGTATCGCCTGCCCCATCCAGCCGTTGCCCAGCAGCATGCTTTCGTGGAAAGCCGTTCCGGGGGCGTCCAGCCGCAGCACATGGTGTTGCATGTCAGAATCGACCTCCTGCCTTGCATTCAAGCGTCAAAATAGGGAGCCAGAACGCGTGCGTCGGCTCCCCATGATGTGTCATCTCGTTCGATCAGCCCTTGACGCTGTACCCCTCAGCTAAGCACCATCCGCGTCTGCCGAAAGGAGCTGGGCGTGACGGTGGTTCGCACGCTGCTTTCTCTGGTGGAGCGCGATATGCCCTGCACCATTAAGACAGAAATCGGCGTAGACGTCGTTATGCGCGATTCGGTGCGCATCAAAAAGCAATAATACGATTTCCAGATAAAACGCTGCCCGGTTTGATTTTTTCTCAAACCGGGCAGCGCCTTATATTATTTCCAAATGAGAATGCACCAAGGCGCAAGCAGATGGCGCAGTTGAATCAGGAAATCGTATTACGCATGATCTCGCGAGCGTTCCCGATACTCCTGCGCGGTGCAGCCCATCCATTTCCGGAACCATCGGGCAAAATAGTTGGCGGTATTGAAGCCCGTCTGCTCCGCAATAGAGGCGATAGACTGGTCGGTTTCGCTGAGGAGGCTGCACGCCTTCTTCAGCCGGGACTGTGCAATGCTGTCGCTGAACGACACGCTGCTGCATTCACGGTACACACGCGAAATGTAGGTGGGATGGAAATGCAGCGCGTCCGCAATCGCGGTGAGCGACAAATCGCCGCTTAGATGCTCGGCTATATACTGGTCAATCTGCCGCACAATGTGTCGCTGACGGTGCATTTGCTTTTTGGAGCGTGCATTGAATACTTCCTGCGCCAGATGGTTCAGCTTGCGCTGTAGCTCGCTGAGCGGCGTTCCGGGCTTAATCACCAGCCTTTCCAGCGCGGGCGACGCAATGTCGCCCGTCAGGAAGGCGCCGCTGCAATCGCGCATGAACTGCGCCAGCGCCTCGTAAAGCTCATCGGTGCTTCGCTTATCGCTGGTATCTGCCAGAAGCTGAAAAAAGCGCGGGGTTTCTTCAGCAAAGAGATCCTCCTGACCGGTAAGCAGGTATTCCTTCATGCGGATAAGGGTTGCCTGTCCGTCGCTGACGGATACCAGCGGCATCGAGGACGTTGGCTGCGCCTGCGTCGCGTGCAGCGTGACCAGTTCGCCGGACGCGGGGCTGACCTGATTGATCAGCTCCAGCATCTGCGCCGCTCCCTTCCCCAATGCCTTCCATTCTGTTTCGCAGTCCATCAGGCAGACCGTCAGCTGCTGTCCCTGCTGCTCGATCATCCGCTGCGCATTCTCCAGGTGTCCCTCCAGCAGCGCGCTGTCCTCCTCCGAGGGCTGAAACACAATGGAGAAGCAGCGGGCATTCATGTCGGTCAGCAGCATCGGCAAATGGGGGCGCATCAGCTCCTCGATCAGGTTCATCGACTGATGCAGAAGCTCAGGGCGCATGGCTGCGCCGAACATGCCATATCCCATACGCACCGGTCGATGTGCGTCAAAGGGAAAACCGCTGTTCTTGATGGCGGCAAGCAGCGATTCCTCTTGCAGCTGTCCGCCGTGCATGGCATGGAACACCAGCTGCCGCAGCTGCCTTGCATATTCGCTCGCCACCGCCGCCTGCCGCATCAGCCTCGCGCTTTCCTCCTGCAGGTTCTCTACCGCTCTTTCCACCGTGCTGATAAGCACTTGGTCGCCTTCGCTTTTGAGTACATACGCAAACGCACGCTGCTTCAGCGCTCGGCGTGCATATTCAAAATCGGAATAGCCAGTCAGGTAGATAACGCGGGTCATCGGCCAGCGTTCGCGCACCATGCGGTGAAGCTCCAGCCCCGACGCTCCGGGCATTTCAATATCGGTCAGCAGAATATCCACGCGGTTGCGGTTCAGCACGGCGCACGCCTCGTCGCAGCTGTAGCAGCGGCGAACCTCCAGCCTGTCCTGAAACACTTCCTGAAGCATATGGTACAATCCGTCGGCAATGATAACCTCGTCATCGACAATAAGAAGCGATTCCACGCCGCCTCACCTCCCTGTCCTCGGGAATAGGATTGTCACAGACAATCCGTCCGCAAAGCTTTCCAGTTTCAGCTCATAATGATCACCGTAGAGCAGCTCCATGCGGCGATACAGGTTATACAGCGCGCTGCCCTCCGCCAGTTCTCCGGCGCGCATTCGCTCGTCCAGGCGGCGCACGTTCTCCGCATCCATCGTTCCGCCGTTATCATATACCGTTACGCCGAAGCGATCCTGCTCCATGATAAAGCTGACCTCCACCACGCCGCCGCTTTGCTTGTTCTTCACGCCATGCACAAAGGCATTCTCCACCACCGGCTGAAGAATCAGCGGCGGTATGTTCTCCTGCGCAATTTCCTCCGGCAGCTCGTTCATATGCACGCGCACCCGTGGAGAAAAACGCATCCCTTGAATTTCCAGGTACTGCCGGATATGGTTCACCTCGTCGCGCAGGGGAACGTCATGCTCCGGAATGGTCGTGATGTAGCGGTAATAGCGGCTCAGATTCAGGCTCAGCCGCGCAATGTCTTCGTTGCCGTCCTGCTGCGCCATGCGGTAGACCATAAAGAGCGTGTTGTAAAAGAAATGCGGATTGATTTGCATTTGCAGCTGCCGAATCTCCGCCTGCTGTGCGCGCAGCCGTTCCTCATAAACCTGCGCCTTGAGGCTTTCCAGATTCTCCATCATGGAGTTAAACTGGGCGTAGAGGTCGTCAAAGCCCGCATCCGAGCGTTCAATATGGAAATGTCCCGTTTCGCCCGCCTGACGCAGGGAATCGGCAATGGTATCCAGCGGCTGAAGGATATATCGCCGGAAATAGGTAAGATAAATAACCAGCAGCACCAGCGCCAGCGCGGTCAGCAGGCAGACCCACATACGATGGCGCATCAGCGGCTGCAATTCATCCGCTATCGTGCCGACACAGCGAAGCGTAAGATGCAGCAGCGGTATTTCCGCCTCTGCGGAAAAAGTGCTTTCCCCCTGCACACCCAAAAGGCTGCTGCCCTCCTTTCCGGCGGACAGCAACCCATTTTTCGTTCCGGCACTGAAAAACACCGTGCCTTCAGGCGTATACAGCGTCATGTCCAGCGCGTTTTCGCTGGCCAACAGGCGCATTCGCCGTTCGAGACGTTCCGGCGATATGCAGACAGAAATGAGGACATCGGCTCGCCCCGCGTTACAGGGTTGCAAAGCACGTACAGATTGTCTCCATGCTCTGCGATGCGCAGCAGCTTTCCGTCCACAAATTGCCGGAAAGTCGCGTATTCGCTCCGATCCATCATATCATAGATGGATTTTTCCGTCGAGATAACGCGGTTGATCTGCGGCAGCAGGATCTTTGCGTTTTCCAGCAAATCACACGAGCGCTTCATGCGGAGCAGCTTATCAGACAGCCCGCTAATGCTGGCGATGCGCTGATAGGCGCTGAGCCGCGGATAGGCGATCACATACCGCAGCAGCTCCTTATCCGCCGCAAGCTCCTGACACTGGGTAATCAGATTTCCGACCTCCAGATTGATTTGCGACGCAATATAGCTGCATTCCCGTTCGCTAAGCGCCTCCATGTTCCCATGAAGGGTCTGCAATCCCATATGGTTCAGGTAAAGCCCGATGGCATAGAACACCAGCACCACGGCGACCGTGATGGCCAGCAGGCGGATGAACCCACGGCGATTTAGACCCAGCGGCTGTTTATGCATGCGCAATTATCCCTTCACAGACCCCAGCGCCATGCCCTTGACGAAGTAGCGCTGCAAGAAAGGATACAGCACCAGCATCGGGAAGCATGCTACAAAAATCATGGCGCATTTCACGGTTTTGTCGGATACCAAGGCAAGCGCCTCCCAGTCGCCGGCGCCCATCTGCGTGAGCTTCTGGTCAATGACGATGGTTCGCATGTAGCTCTGCAAAGGATATTGCTCCGGACCTCTGCTGTAGATGATGCCGTTGAACCATTCGTTCCAGTGATACACAGTGGAGTACAGGGCGACGGTGGCGAGCGCCGCCTTGGAGGTGGGCACAAAGATCTGCCACAGAATGCGCCACTGGCTGGCGCCGTCCATGATGGCGGCCTCCTCCAGCTCTCGGGGCGTCTGACGGAAGAAATTCAGCAGCAGAATAATGTTGTACACAGGGACAGCGCCGGGAATCACCAGCGACCAGAAGGTTCCCTTGAGTCCAGTAAGGTTAATGACCATGTACAGCGGAATCATGCCGCCGGAAATCAGCATGGTAATGAAGAAATACCATGCATACGCCGTGCGGGCGCGGAACTGGTTCGTTTCCTTGCTCAGCGGATAGGCGCAAATGATGCAGAAAAACATGTTCAGGCTCACGCCGACCAGCACACGCTTGAGCGAAACAAGCATCGCCGTCCAGAAGGGAGCGCGGTTGATGACATACTTATAGCTTTCCAGCGTGAAATTCACCGGCCACAACGTAACCAGTCCGCCGGAGGCAGAGGACTTATCTGACAGGGAGATGGCGAATACGTGAATCAGCGGAATCAGGCAAGACGCGGCCAGCAAACCGATTACCAGGGCGTTGACCACAACGAATACCCGGGCTCCGAAGCTCTTTGACTTAACCATACCACGCGCCTCCTCATCAGAAAACTCTGTAATCTGCGAACTTGTAGGCGCACAGATAGCTTACAGAGATAAAGAGTGTCGATACAACGGATTTGAACATGCTCACAGCGGCGGACTGTCCCCACAGACCGTTCTTAAAGCTCAGGCGATAAATGAACGTATCCAGAATATCGCCGGTGGAATAAACAGCCTCGCTGTACATGTTATAAACCTGATCAAAACCGGCATTGAGCACGTTGCCAAGGCTCAGCACCATCATCAGCACGATAATCATGCGCATATTGGGCAAGGTGACATGCATGATCCGCTGAAAGCGGTTGGCGCCGTCAATGGTCGCGGCTTCATACTGGGTGGGATCGATGTTGGTAATAGCAGCCAGATACACAATCGTACCAAAGCCAAATTCCTTCCATACGTCGGTAAACACCAGCGTAAATCGGAACCATTTGTTGCTGCCAAGGAAGAAAATCGGTTCAGCGCCGAATAGCCCCAGGAGGCGATTGACAAGACCGCCGTTGGGCGACAGCAGGTCAATCAGAATACCCGCCAGAATAATCCAGCTCAGGAAGTGGGGCAGATAAATCAAGGTTTGCGAGATGCGCCGGAAGGCATTGCTTTGAATCTCATTGAGCAAAATGGACACGATGACAGGCACGAGCAGATGCAGTGCCATTTTCCACGCCGAGATGATGATCGTGTTGCGGAGCGCAGGCATCGTCTGGGGATTTCGCAGCAGCATTTGGAAGTTCCTCATGCCGACAAATTTCTGAGGACCAAACAGTCCCTTCGCCGGAATAAAGTTCTCAAATGCGATCTTCAGCCCAATCATGGGAAGGTACATATAGATGAAGACAAGAATAACGCCGGGCAGCAGCATTAGATGAAAGGGCATCTCGCGCCACAAGCGTTTTCTTCTCCGAACGCGCTTCAGGTTGACGTAATTTTTGCTTACAATGCTTTTTTCCACAGTCGTCGCCCCCTGCTGGGATTGATTTGAAAGCGGGGGCTGATGTTGTCACCAGCCCCCGTTAGTCAATCGGTCAGATTACTTCAAGGAAGCATACCATTCGTTGACTTCTTCAGTAATCGCGTCGCCGCCGTTGGCGTAGAAGTTTTCCACAAACCGGTCGAAAGCGTCAATGGTTTCCTCGCCGGTGATGATCTTCACGAAGGTTTCGTTCTGCAGGTCCTTGAGGTAGCTCATGTACAGGGTCATGCTTTCGGTGGGTGCGCCAACGAACATCATGTCCTGCGTCAGATTATTTTCCTTGTAGTAGTTCAGCACGCCGTAAGCGCCTTCCGCACCGTAGATGCGCTCCCAGCCCCACAGGGCGAAGCCTTCCTCGGAGCCGGATTCAAACGCCTGAAGCTTCTGAAGGATGGAGTAGCCTTCACCGGTGACCTGAGAGAAATCGCCGGACTGACGCGCCGCTTCCAGATCGAGGAAAGCGTTCAGGTTCTTGTCAGGCTTGGTGGGGGTCACAGGGGACAGCTTCCAGATGGATTCGGAATCCAGGGGCGCATAGTACACGCCGTTCTCGTTGTTGGGGCCCCAGCACTTGTCGATGAAGAGGTTGTACATCTTCACAACGGCTTCGGGATGCTCGCAGTCCTTGCGAACCACGGTCCAAGCGGTAGTGCCAACGTCCGTCTGCGCCTTCGCCTTGTGGTCGGTAGCCGTTACGATGGGGAACGCCTGCCACTGTCCTTCGGGCTCAAGGTTCTTGCTGTTCTGCAGGGGGTAAATAGAGTTCCACTGTGCACCAAACATGATGCCGCACTTGCCGGAAGTGGTCGCTTCCGCCACCTTGCCGTCGTCCTTAACGGCAAATTCAGGATCCAGCAGACCGTCCACATACATCTGATGCAGCGTCGCCAGCGCGTCCTTGGTACCGGGCAGCGTAGAGCCATACACCAGCTTACCCGTGCCGTCGTCCACCCAGATTTCGGGATAGGAATCGAACGCATTGAAGAAGCCCTTCAGCGTGAACAGCTGATCCCAAGGCGTCTTGGACACAGCCATGCCGATGGTGTCATTCACGCCGTTGCCGTCGAAGTCAGCCTCAGCGAAGGCCTTCGCCGTAGCAATCAGCTCGTCCATGGTGGTGGGAACGGGCAGGTTCAGCTTTTCCAGCCAGTCCGTGCGAATCCACATCAGGTCGGCAATCATCAGCGTTTCGCCAACCACGGGCAGCGCGTAAAGCTGACCGTCGAAGGTGACCGCGTCAAAGGGAGAAGTGCCGGTTTCCAGCATGACGCGCTTGGTCTGCTCGGTTGCGTACTCGTTGTAGATTTCGTCCAGCGGCATAATCAGACCCGCCTCATACAGCTGCTTGGCTTGCAGAGCGGTCACGTTCACGAACTCCGGAATGGCGCCGACGGCCAGCTCCGCAGCCAGCTTCTGGTCGTATTCGTCGCCGCTCTTCACGATCCAGTCGTATTCCACGTTGATGTTCAGCTCGTCGCGGAACAGATCGCACCAGAGGTTGTCGGTCATGGTCTTGTCAGGATGCTGCGAGAAGTAGTTCGCGTCGAGCGTGTCGTCCGTGGAACGAACGAAATGCACCGTCACGGGTTCATCATATTTCTGTTCGTTCGCCAGCGCGCTGGTGCAGAGCATCATGAGCGCCATCAGCAGAGATACGACGGAGAGGAATTTCTTCATAGGGAAGCCTCCTTTGCAATTGTTGAACCGAATTCCTATCGGTTCTATTGATAATAGTATAGCACAAGTTTTCACCAGAAACAATGGAATATCTTTGACATAATAGCACAAATGAACACAAAATAACATATTCGTACAAAGGGCGTTTTTGTTTTTTTCTTTTCTTTGCTTCACCAGTTGCGACATTCTTTCATTATTTCGCGCAAAACGTCCGCGTCACACCGAACCTGCGCAAAAAAAGGCGGCGAACGACGTCGCACAAGCAAAAAGCAATTCTATTATAGCAAAACGCCCTGCGAAAAGAAAGTCCCGCGCCGAAGAGCAATATCAAGTGAGTATTCTTCCCCTTGGAAAATGACGCATGCATAGCCATCATGGAACTATACTTTCAATATTTGATTGCAAAAATGAAGATTTTCCCCGTTTCTTTTGAAATATCGTTGCAGATTGCATTCCTTCGTATTGAAAAATTGATGCTGCCCGTCGTCTGATTTCCTTGCTATTTCCCAAAATCAATAGTAAAATAAGAGCAGGCTAAGGGGTGATTTCATTGAGCAGTCGTGGAAATCAAAACCTCAGCAAACATTTTTTGGAAAGTAGTCGCTGCAATGGGACGCTTTGTAAATCCGAACAACAGCGTTTTTTCAGGTTGCGCTGAACTCGCAAATTTATGTTGACAAAACCGGAATGATTGCATACACCAATCGCGTTCTTGGCACGATGGAAGGATATATCTGCAACAGCCGTCCGCGGCGGTTTGGGAAGTCCATCACTGCTAATATGCTGACAGCGTATTACAGCAAGGGCTGCGATTCGGAATCAATGTTCACCGGATTGGAAATCAGCAAGTCTGCCGACTTCAAGAAGCATCTGAACAAATACGATGTGATTCACATTGACGTTCAGTGGTTTCTGACAAACTGCGGTGACGCGGCTCATGTTGCAGCGTACATTGCAAGCAGCGTGCTGGCTGAACTCCGAGAAATCTATCCAGCCGTTCTTCCAGAGAATGTTGCAACACTGCCGAATGCCCTTTCACAGGTGAAGGAAAAGACAGGTCAGAAATTCATCATTATTATTGACGAATGGGATGTTCTGATTCGTGACGAAGCTGCCAATGCGAAGGTACAGGAAGATTACATCAACTTTCTTCGAGGTGACTATGGCAACATCCCCACCCAGGCCGACCAGGAGAAGGCAGATGCCGCCGCTGCCGCCAACCGGCAGAAGCGTGCCTCCAAGCTCACCGCCGGACAGGAGGAGTTCACCATCGCTGTTTTTGCGCTGACTGTTGTTGGCATCATCGTCTGTGCCCTTACCAAGGTGAGCACCTGGTATCCCTCTCTGATTGGCGCTATGGTTCTGGTGCTGTCCGGTGTACTGACGGATAAGGAGGCCATCGGCGCTATGGGCAACCCCGTTATCTTCATCACCGTGGGCACGCTGCCTCTGGCTACCGCTCTGAAGACCACCGGAGCCGATGTGCTGCTGGCAGACGGCTTCAACAGCCTGACCAACGGTATGTCCCCCATCCTGATCATGATCTGCATGTATCTGGTTTGCATGATTCTGACTCAGTTCATCACCAACTCCGCCGTTACCAATGCCTTTAAGACCCTGGCAGCCCTGATCTGCGTGCAGAATGGCTATGACGCCACCGCCCTGATGCTGGCTACCACAGAGGGCGCAGGCAACTGCTACCTGGCCCCCATGGCTGCTCCTGCCATGACCATGGGCTCTGAGGCCGGCGGCTACAGCATGAAGGATCACTTCAAGATGGGCCTGCCCCTCGCCATTGCCCGTTTCATCATTTTCTGCATCTATATTCCTCTGGTCTTCCCGCTGGTATAAAAGCGGAAAAGAATGCCGCAGCCGTCACGAAAACGGCTGCGGCATTTTGCGCACGGAAGGCATTCAAACCTGCGGATACAGCTCCCGGGCGACCCGGATAAACCGCTTTACCGCGGAAAACTGCATCTTGTTCCGCTGCCAGGTGAGATACACGGTGTCACCCCGGCGATAGGGCGTTTCTATGGCAACAATATCCGGATTGACCAGTGCGGCGCTTCTGGGCAGGAAGCCGCAGGCGGCATTGGCTTCAATAAAACGTTCCACCGTAAACAGCTGGGCGGTGTGCTGCACCGCAGAGCCAAGGGAAAGGCCCTGATTCAGGATGTCCTGCTCAATGTGCTTTCCTACGGAAAAAGGGTCATCCAGCAGAATCAGCGGCTGATGGGCAATGTCCTCCCAGGTGACGAAGTCTTTTTCGGCCAGGGGGCTGTTTCGGCCCACGCAGAACATCAGCTGAGACCGGTGCTGGATTTTGATATGGCTGTAGTGCTCCTCCCAGTCTTCCTCGGAGATTTTTCGGGAGCGGCTGGTCAGAATCATATCCACGTTGCCGCTTTCCAGGTCCTCATAGTGCTTTTCCGTATTGCCTTCGGTGATGATCACCTGGGTGTCCGGGTAGCGCTCCCGGTAGGTCCTGCAAAGCTGTGGACATACGTCCGCCCCTGTAATGGTGGAAAAGCTGAGGCGCACATAGTTGCGGTCCAGCATTTGCTGGGAGATCAGCTTGTCCAGGTGCTCATTGCTTTTCAGAATGGGCGTGATCTCGTCCAGCAGCACCAGGCCCTCGTCGGTAATGGATAGGGAATTGGCCTTGTGGTGGAACACGAGCCGGTCAGATCCATATCCACCTGCTTTTTGATGGTTGCCGGAATATCATCA
>OKRY01003384.1_pt1 | contig 11799 bp, 9 predicted proteins | sample 1601121 | NCBI WGS metagenome assembly OKRY01 (sample SAMEA3541546, study PRJEB24748) | human gut metagenome | biome: human gut; feature: human-associated habitat; material: faeces | place: China | collected 2012
AAGCTAACTACCATTTCAGAGAGTGGATATTTGCAAGACAGAGATACTGGGGTGAGCCAGTGCCTATCGTATATCTTGAGGATGGACAGATTCATGTCCTTGATGACGACGAACTTCCACTTATCTTACCAGAGCTTGAAGACTACAAAGGTAAGAATGGACAGGCACCTCTTGAAAATGCTACAGAATGGAAGAAGTATGAGCATAACGGACTTAAGGGTAAGAGAGAAACTTCAACAATGCCAGGTTCAGCAGGTTCAAGCTGGTATTATATGAGATATATTGATCCAGATAATGATAAGGAGCTGTGTGCTCCAGAGCTGCTTAAGCATTGGCTTCCAGTTGACCTTTATATCGGTGGACCAGAGCATGCAGTTGGACATCTTATGTATTCAAGAATCTGGAACAGATATCTTTATGACAAGGGTATTTCACCAGTTGCTGAGCCATTCCAGAAGTTAGTCCACCAGGGTATGATTCTTGGTTCTAATGGTATCAAGATGGGTAAGAGATTCCCAGAATACGTTATCAACCCAAGTGATATCATAAGAGAATATGGTGCTGATACTTTAAGACTTTACGAAATGTTCATGGGACCTCTTGAGGCTTCTAAGCCATGGAGCCAGCAGGGTGTTGAAGGTGCAAGAAGATTCATAGGCAAGGTATGGAACTTCTTTACAACTGAAGGTAATGTTGTTGATGAGGATGTTAAGGAACTTGAAAAGGTATATAACCAGACAGTTAAGAAGGTTACAGATGACTTTGAAAAACTTGGCTTTAACACAGCTATCAGCCAGATGATGATATTTATGAATGCTGCAACTAAGCTTGGCAGATGCTCAAAGGAATATGCTGAAGGATTCATAAAGATGTTCTCATGTATATGTCCACACGCTGGTGAAGAAATGTGGAGTGTATTAGGACATGATGATACTATAGCATATGAAAGCTGGCCAGCATACGATGAAGAAGCCTGCAAGGAAGATACTGTAGAGATAGGTGTCCAGGTTAATGGTAAGGTTAAAGGAACTATATCTATAGCAGTTGATGAAGCTAAGGATTCAGTCCTTGAAAAGGCTAAAAAGGCAGTAGAAGGCAAGATTACAGGTAATATAATTAAGGAAATCTATGTACCTGGCAAGATTGTTAATATTGTGGCAAAATAAATTATATTATATATAGTTGGTTTATTACTGAATTATTTTTTAAGGCATATGGGAAATTTTGATATGTACTCTTTTTACTGGACAGACCAGTAAGGAGGATACTTATCATTTTCCATATGCTTTTTTAATGTTGAAATATGTCGTATTAAAATGTTAATTGTACCTTTTTGTATGTAAGTTATACCCTATATGAACCAAATGCTGATAATAGTGTTAAATTAATCAAAGAAGAAAATGTAGATATATATTTCTGATATATTTTTTTATAATTATATTGAAGCCAAAGGTCTAACATAGTAAACTAAAGCTATGAATGTTAGTTAAAGGAGGAGTAGATGAATATGGAGAAATTTATACATATGCAGAGATATTATAAGACAATTGCTATTATGCTTATATGTTCATTATTATTAACAGGGTGTACTACTAGAAATAGCGGACAAGAAGATGATACCGAAGTTAAGACAAGCTATGAATTTAATGCTGATAAGTCGCATGTATCTGAAAAGTCAAGGAGTGCATATAGTGAAAACGGATATTATTATTTAATGAATGGAATTTTATGGTTTTATGATATTAATAATAATATTGCAACAGTGGTTTGCAGTAACGCTAATTGTGAACATAAAGATGAAAACTGTAATGCATATTTGATGGATGAACATAATTATGATCCATTAGATCTTGCAGGAGTAACTGTTAAGGGACTAGGCAATCAATTATGGTATATTGATGGATATATATACATTATTGAACGCGATGAAAGTGGAGATTATCTTGTTCAGTATGATCAGGCTTTTTTTAATCGTAAAAAAATATGCAAGATTACTGAGGATGGGGAAGTACTTGGCATGCCAAGTGTGAATGTGGAAGGAACAATGGCAATATATGATGGGTATTTATACTATTTCTCGGTAAAGCCTGTAAATGCGAATGAATTAGCAGATAATGATTATCATACGACAGTTTATTGTAAAAGAATTTCAATTGATGGGAAGTCTGCTTCAGAAACTTTAGGTTCATTTCAATTTGCGATGGATTATGATCTTTTTGGTGCAGGTTCGGGCGGAAAAGTATGTGTTAGTGAAAATGGAATATTTTATGTTGCTGGATATATAAGCAGATGGGTGTCAAAACAGAAAATTCTTAAATATAAAGTGTATGAATATAATCTGGAAACTCACGAATTTTTAACATTGGTAGATAATACATCTAATGAAAATGTTGATTTGCTTGGTGAAGCGACAGGAGAAGCAAGGTCTGTACAAAGTGGTATATGCTGTGCATATGGAGATTCCCTGTATATTGTTGGAAATTGTGGAACTGAAATTTATCGTATAAATGAGAGTGGAATTACAAGCATATATAGTGAATCATCGTGTAAATCAATTTACTCACTTGTTGCATATGATGGCTATATTTATTGTATGGAATCATTTGAAGGATCTATCAGATTAGTCAGAATGAATATGGAAGGGAAAATAAGTGGTCAGCATATATTTGATTGTGGTGATATGCAAAATCCTACAAGCTTAGTTATATATGGAGTAGACCAATATAATATTCTTCTTAGAATTAGAGAACAGGATGTCGAAGGATTTGTTGATAAAAACGTAAAACCTATACACGGAAATGGAGATATTGCTACATATGCAGTTTTATGTATGGCACTTAATGATGATTTGAATGGAAATATTCAAGTGATTAGCAGTTATGGTAATTAGTTTCAAGGCGGGTGCTATTTATGTATCCGCCTTAAGCTTAAATAAGAGGGGGTATATATGGAGTTATTAAGAGTATTTAATAAGAAACGATTATGTATTTTTGGATTAATGATTATATTAAATGCGGTATTATTCATTATGGGGAACAAAATTAGTGAACAGGAGATTATTTATAGGGATCTGGTTAATAGCTATAATGACAATATAAGCATTACAGAGATGTCTAAAAATTATTTACAAGAAAATCCACAAGTCAGTGATGAAGATTTTAAAGAGGCAAGAAAAATATTTTTAGAACGTCTTGATTATGTGAAGAATTATAAGGAGAGAACACAAAACAGTATAGATAAAATAAAAGATGTTCAAAAAAGTTCATTATTTTCTCAAAAAAACAGCAGGTCATATCTGGAATTAATAAAGTCAAAAAATGATTTGACAAAAGCATTGGGATATGAAGTGAAATTAGATAATGATTTATGGCTTATGAAGATTAAAGACTATAAATATATTTATTGGTTTACAGGTATCGGTTGTTTAGTTGTTATATTCAGCTTTTTTAATGAAAAAGAAAATGGTGGGATGATAATTTATGCTTCCAGAAATGGAAGATTGAAGTTATTGATAAAGAGAATATTTATATTGCTGCTGTTTATATTTACATTTGTAATTGTTAATTATGGTGTTATATCAGGTATAGCATTGTTTAGATATGGTGGTATAGAAAATGTATTTAATAGCGCGGCATCATCTTTGGAGTTACAGTTATGTTCATATGGCGCAAATAGAATGTTGTATTTGTTGATTGTGTGTATTCAGAATACATTTGTTTTTTTTGCTTGGGCTGTTATGATGTGGGGAATATTAAACCTGTTTAAAAATAAGAATGTTGGAATAGTGGCTGTTATTATAATTAACCTCATTGAAATGTTATTATATAGATTAATTGATGTTAAAAGTATTTATAGATTTCTTAGATATTTTAATTTATATAATATATTTGAGGGGAATAATATATGGTTTAAGAATGATAACTGGGGATATAATTCATTTATTATGGATTCAAAGGAATCACAATATATAATAAGCGGTATTATTATATTTGCAGGCTGCATTTTATTAATATATACATATATTAAAAAACATCCTTGTGATTCTACAGGTATTATAGAGAAGGTAGTGGAGAAGCTGATGTGTCGTATAAGGTATATAGAATCAAAGCTGCCGGTTTTTTATTTTGAATTGAAGAAAGTTATATTATATCAGAAAACTATAATTGTTATGGTTTTCATAGCAATAATACTTTTAAATATTAATTATGGAACAAGACTTAAATATGACATAAAGAATAGTGCGATGTATTCATTTTGTGAAGAACATAAAATGGATTCAACAGACGAGCTTAAGAATTGTAAAGAACAGTTAAAAATAGAAAATACTGATACAGATAGTTCGGATTTTAATAAAAAGTTTAACGAGGAATTAACACAAGAAAAAATAAATTATTTGCAGTACATAATTGATAAAAAGGAAAATGGTTTTAATGTATCAACGGTAAGCCAGTATAAGTATGAAAGTCCATTTTTTAAAAGACAGTTCTTTAATCAGGAAATAATAGCATTATTATTGACTGTTTTAGGATTATATCTTAATGCGGGTCTGATTTCATTTGAAAAAAAGAATAATATGATTATGAATATAAGAGCCTGTAAGGAAAGAAAAAGGTGGCTTATAAAAAAGGCTGTAATTAATTGTGTAATACTTTCTGGTATCGCGTGTCTGGTATATATCTGCTATTATAATAAATTATTTAATATATATGAGATAAATGACTTAAGTGTAGGAATACATAGTATACAGGCATTTTCAGATTATCCATTTAATGTTTCGATATTGGGAGTGGTTGTGCTGGATATTTTATATAAAATTGTATTAATTAATTCAGTAGCGGTTTTTAGTTATGTAACAACAGGATTGTTTAGTTATCAGGTGAGTTTTTTAGTCAGCCTGATTGTTCTTATTCCATCAATATTGGATTTAATAGGCATAAAATTATTTTCGTATTTATCAGTTATTAAGCTTATTTCATTTTTTTATTATTGGAAAGCTTCATACATTGTTGTAATGTTTGGTGGAGTATTAACATTGATGATAATTGCTATAATGGTTATTGTTTATGTATTAGGAGGGGAATATGGAATTAATTCTAAATAATTTAAAAAAAACATATGGAACAGTACAGGCACTTAAAGGGATTAGTTATACCTTTAAGCCAGGCATATATGGAATATTGGGGGCTAATGGAGCAGGTAAGTCTACGATGATAAATCTGATTACGGATAATGTGTCAAGAGATAAGAAAAATGGTGGAAGTATTTTATATAATGAGTGCGACGGCTTTGAAAAACAAGGAGAAAGTGTACAAGGGACAGATATTCTTAAATTAGGTAAAAGTTTTAGAGCAATTGTAGGATATATGCCACAGCAACAGGGGTTTTATGAAGATTTTTCCCCAAGAGCATTTCTTAAGTATATGGCAGAGATTAAAGGAATAAAGAAAATAAACACGATTGATGAAAATGGAAATGCTGTAATTAAAACAGTTAAGCAGCAGATAGATGAACTTATTGAAATAGTTAATTTAACCAATGTGGCAGATGAGAAAATAGGCGGCTTTTCTGGTGGTATGAAACAAAGGGTACTTCTTGCACAGGCGCTTCTGGGTGATCCAAAGATACTTATACTTGATGAACCAACAGCAGGGCTTGACCCTAAGGAAAGGATAAATATTAGAAATTACATAGCAGAGTTAAGTAAGGATAAAATTATACTTTTTGCAACACATGTCGTAAGTGATATAGAATGTATTGCAGATTGTGTATTGCTGCTAAAAAAGGGTGAAATAATTGCGCAGGGTACACCAATTGAACTTATAGAAGCAATGTCAGGAAAGGTTGGAGAGATAAAATGCTGTATTGATGAAGTTGAAATGCTTCAAAATAAATATAAGATAGGCAATATAAGGCAAAGAAAAGAGGGGCTTGCTCTTAGAATAGTGGGTGATGAATTACCAGAGGAAGCAGTTATTACAGACAGTGACATTGATTTAGAAGATGTATATTTATACTATTTTGAGTAGGGTGAGGTGAGTGAATATAAATATCAATAAATTTATTGAAAATAATACACGCATTGATAAAGATGAAAAAGCAATAGTAAAATTTGGAATAGATATGATGATATCAACAATTATGGCATTTATAACAGCTATTATAATATCAGCCGTTCTAGGAATGTTAAAAGAAGGTATTATATTTCTAATTTCAATTATTGTGTTGAGACAATATGCTGGAGGTTATCATACGAATAGTCAGAGGTCGTGTGCAGTTTTATCGTGTGTAATATACTCAGCAGGATTAATGGTCATTAAAAGCTATAAAATATATAATGGTATTCAAATAGCAATTTGTATTGTTTCAGTACTTATAATATATTTTTTAGCACCTGTTGATAATGCTAATAATGAATTAACAAAATCAGAGAGAAAATATCTTCGTAATAAAGTGAGAATTTTTTTGAGTAGTGAAGTAGTAATATTTGTGCTATTATTAATTAAAGATAATGAATATTGGAGTGGAATAATTGCAATTTCAATGATGATTGTTGCAATTTTAGTATTGGCTGGGTTTATTGAAAATAGGATTAGGGGATAAAAAAGAATGATTTATCAGATAGGCATATGTGATGATGAGAATTCAACGTGTTCAGAATTAGAAAATATTTTAATTGATTATTTTAAGGTATCAGGTCTGAATGTTCAGGTAAATGTATGGAATTGTGCAGAAGATTTTATGAGAGATGTTCCTTTAAAAGTAAAAGTGGATTTATTATTTCTTGATATAGAGTTGCCGAATTATAATGGAATTTATGTAGGAGAATATATACGCAATGATATAAATAATTATGCTATGCACATAATATATGTTTCATCAAAAACTAATTATGCAATGGAATTGTTTAAAATTCATCCATATGATTTTATAATTAAACCTATTGATAAAGAAAAGGTTATTAAGAATGTTTCAAAGTTATTGGAATTGGATGAACAAGACAATAATTATTTTGTGTATGAATACAATAGAATAAAAAATAAAATTCATTATGGAGATATTGTGTATTTTGAAAGCGACAGAAAGCATATAAAAATAATATGTAGTGATGGAACAGAGAGAATATTTGTTGGAAAGTTAGTAGAACTTATAGACAAGCTTCCGTTTAATTATGTTATGGTTGCGCAGTCGTTCATAATTAATATAAGGCATATAAGAATGTTTAAAAAGGATTCTTGTATAATGGATAATGGGGATTGTATCAATATTGGAAGAAAATACAAAGATGCTTTTAATATAAAAATGATAGAATATAACAAACGTGGAGGTAATGGATGATGCAATTAGAGGATGTTGTTGTATCTGGAGTTACTGAATTTGTGAGAATATATATTATTTTGGAATATTTTAAAATATTTTTAAATGTACATTCTTTAAGACGAAATATTATAAGTTGTGTTATTACATATATTATTACATTATTAAGTTATCTGGTGTTTCATAATGTTTTGGTTAATTTAATAGTTACAGTTGCAGGAATAATATTTTTATCTGGTAGTTTTAGCGGAAAGTTCCAGAAAAAATTATTATTAAGTATAATGCTTTATGCAATTATGTTTGTAATAGATTTGTTAGCTTCTTTTTTATTATATGAAGCACCGGATTCTAATAATTATGATATTGTCAGTTCATTTATTTCTGTATTGTTTTTTTATATAGTTGTAATAGGCATTAAAAATGCTTTTAAGGGAAAAGGCAGGATTGATTTGTCAGGACAATGGTATTTATTGTTATATTCGGCATTATTAAGTATTGCAGTATTGTATGTTGTATATAAGGATATGGTGGTTTCAAGAATTGCGGTGCTTACAATCAGTATTATTATATTGAGCTTTAATTTGATGTTATATATTTTTTATATGTCTATGCTTGACCGTTTTCTATATGAAAGAGAAAATCTTGAATTAAAACAGCAGATGAATATATACGAACGTCAGATAAGAAGTGATATTGAAAACAATAGAAAAATCAGGACGATAAAGCATGATATGAAACACCATATAAGAGAAATAAATGATTTGCTTATGAAGGATAAAATTCAGCAGGCAAAAGATTATTTGCATCAGATAAGTGATGAGATTATAAATGCACAAAATATATATAATACAGGTAATGAAGCCTTCGATGGAATTCTAAACTTTTATGCTGAAAAATATATGAATAAGTCCCTTGAACTGGCTGTGTCAGTTGCAATACCAGAAAATCTTGAAATAAACATATATGATGTAAATATTATACTTGGTAATCTGCTTGATAATGCATTGGAAAATGCATTGGATAATTCAAAAGTAAGTATGGATATTAAATATACTGCGGGAATGATACATATTTCTATGTCCAATTTATATGATGGCAGTATAAACAAGATTGATGGACATATCATAAGTAAAAAGGATGATAAGGATAATCATGGCTATGGTCTGGATAGTATAAAAAGAATCGTTGATAAATATGATGGCTCAATGATTAAATCATATGAAAATGGGCAATTTGAAGTTGATATTATTATATATTTAGAATAATGAAAATATAATAATAATATTATTGACGGTATTATTTTGAGATTGTATATATCTGGATAAATCTTACATAATTTAGTAATTAAACAGACTAAACATTGAATACCGAACATACCAGACAATAAACCAAGGGTGGCGGCACTGCCCCTGTGCCGCCACCCTCGGCTTATTGTCGTTCGTATGCCATTTCGATAGGAAAGTAATATCAAATCTACATTTCAAAGTATCTCACTTCACCCTTCCGGCGGATTGCTCCCAGGCACAATCTGCTTATATATAAGCTCGCAATCCTGTCTTGTAAACTGTATTCCTGCCTGCTTAGCCTTCTGGCTTAATGCAAATATAAGCGGAACGATTTCTTCTTTATTCTTACCTTTGGAAAGCGTTTTGAATTCATTTAAAAGCAGTTGTTTGCGAAAATCATTTTCTGACATATAAATCTCCATTTCTGATTGAGAATAATAATTACAAATATAAATATGTAAGACAAAAGTCATTTATAACAGTTAATTATTATTGGAACTTCCATAATTATTGCCATCATTAAAGTCCAGCTTATCAAGCTGTTTAATATATTCATTGTACATATCCTTCTGCGAAGAATTAAGTATATTATTAATGTTTATATTGTTAAATCCACCAGAGCCAGTGTTATTATTAAAATTACTAAATTCAGAATTATCATTAGAATTATTATTGTTAAATTCATTAGAACTGGCATTGTTAAAACCGCTTGAATTAACATTATTAAAGCTGTTATCCCCTGAGGCATTATTAAACATATCCATCATGCCTAACATATCAGACATTTTGGAAAAGTTCCGGTAAGTGTTTATTAACTGTTCAATGTTGTCTGGGCAGTAAGCCATAATGGTTTTCATAATAGCTTCATTATTTAATATATCATTCAAGGAAGTGTTAGCATTTATTCCTGAGCTATTACTACATGTTTTAAATGTGTTACAGCTATAGGGAGAGTTGTAGAAGCTTAATGTGTGTTTTAATTCATTTGCCCTTATAAGCATAGAGAGCTTTTTTTGCATACCGTATTCCATAAAAGGAATGAGGGCTTTAAATAATTGAAGGTAGTCGGGTAGGGTAAGAATATCAAATTCAGTAACAGGTAATTGTTTCGCCATTCAATCCTCGATTCCTGCGACAAACGCAATATATAATGTGTGTCTAATAGACTTGTTTTAGTATATTCATTAAAATACCAGAATATGAGGCTGTATCCGTAGAATTTAAAATGACGGAATACAGCCTCATTAAATAGACATAAAAGATAATATCAGCAACTGATGTTGATAATTGCTTTTATTCTGCAACTGTATATAAAATGTTATATTTTATAGCAGTTATTAGCAGATATAATCATTGCTGGGAGTCAGCCGCTATTAGCAGCCACAGCCGTTGTTGCAGCCACAGCCATTGTTACAGCCGCCGAAACCTAATGCATTACCGCCATCGCAGCCACATAAGCATAAAAGGCAGATGAGCCAGATGCAGTTATTGTTGCCGCAGCCACAGCCATTGTTGCAGCCGCAGCCATTTCCGTCAAATAGAAGTAAAAGAATTATGAGCCAGATGATGTTGTTGCCACATCCGCAATCTCCACATCCATTACATCCACCACAGTTAGTTGCTGCTAAATCACTCATAAATAATCCTCCGATAAAACATTTACAATACAATAATATGTGGCAGGGCTTGTTTGTGTTACTTATTTTTTTGTGAATATTGCAATATTTTTAAAATTATTATATCATTAGCTTTATGTTGTTATTTAACACATAAGTGACTACAAAGTAGTCTGTTATATAAGAAAATAGTATGTGCCAGTGTACATACTAATCGTGCAGATAATGTCCTTGGTTTGGACATAAGAATGGAGATTATTATGAAAATATCAGTAATTATCCCATCACTTAACCCTGATGATAAGCTTGTAAGTGTTGTTGATTCACTTGTTAAGAAGGGGTTCGAAGATATTATAATTGTCAATGATGGAAGTGATTCGGCACATTTATGGCCATTTGAGAAGGTTGGCAGTTACAGCCAGTGTACAATACTTACCCACGAGGTTAATAAGGGTAAGGGCAGAGGTTTAAAGACGGCATTTGAATACTGCCTTAAGAACAGACAGGGGTATGATGGTGTTGTAACAGTAGATGGAGATAACCAGCATAGGGCAGATGATATATATAACTGTTGTGAGGCTATGGTAAAGAATGACAAGGTTGTTCTCGGAGTAAGACGTTTTGATGGAGAAGATGTTCCATTTAAGAGCCGGTTTGGTAACAATATGACAAGTATGGTATTCAAAGTTATGTGTGGACTTAATATTTCTGATACACAGACTGGTTTGAGGGCTATTCCATACCGTTATCTTGATACATTTTGTAATATTGAGGGCGAGAGATTCGAGTATGAAACAACTATGCTGCTTGAATTTAAGAAGTCGGATATTCAATTTATGGAAGTGCCAATTGAAACGGTGTATATAGAAGATAATGCTTCAACACATTTCAATCCGGTTAAAGACTCAATAAAGATATATAAGGTTATATTGAAGTATTCATTTTCACCAACAGTTGTTAAATATATATTAAGCTCATTGGCATCGTGGGTTATAGATAATTTAATATTTAATTTACTTGAATTTTTTCTTTTTGCGTTTACAATATCAATAAGACTGTTATTTAGTACGGTAGCCGCAAGAATTATATCGTCAATATTTAATTTCACGATGAACAGACGTCTTGTGTTTAAGTCAGACAAAGATGTCAAGTCATCTATGGTCAGATATTACATATTATGGTTATGCCAGCTTATGGCATCATATCTTCTTGTATACATCTTTACAAGATTATTAGTGCTTGGCAGTGTGGCTGTTGCATTTACAAAGATAATTGTTGATTTATGCTTATTTGTAATAAGCTACAATATACAGAAAAAATGGGTGTTTAAATAATCAGACACGGATTACACCAATAGAAATGAGGATAATAATGAAGAATAACGTACTTAAGTGGCTTGGAAGAGTTGGAGCTACACTTTTAACTACTATCGTAATTCTTGTAGCAGGTCTTTATCTTGTTATGGCTATGCTTGCGTGGGGACCTTCTACATTTGCTAAGAAGCAGTTTATATTATCACTTCAGGAGACAGGAGAGCTTGGTTTTATGGCTAACTGGTTCTGTTCACAGGAAGAGATTGATAT
>OKRY01003387.1_pt1 | contig 11791 bp, 12 predicted proteins | sample 1601121 | NCBI WGS metagenome assembly OKRY01 (sample SAMEA3541546, study PRJEB24748) | human gut metagenome | biome: human gut; feature: human-associated habitat; material: faeces | place: China | collected 2012
CTGCAAGCCTGTCCTTTCGTCTGTGATGAATTTTTCCATTGTGTATTCCTCCAAATAAAGATTTTCACTTCAAAATCCGTTCCGTTGTCACCAAACAATGTGTTTTTGAGTTTTGTCCTTATCTGGTTTCACTCATCTCTGAAAACACAAAAAACCCGCAAATTTCACCCAGTGTGAGGATGAAATCTGCGGTTTTTTTAGCGCACTCATTTTAGTCGGAAAAGTCATTCATGAATTTTAATATGAAATAAAAGCTTTCCGCATAAGTGCATCGAGGTTGCTGTAATGCTCATCGTTTGAAACGCTCTCTATCAGAGGCAATAATTCTGCTATAGGCGTTATTTGCTGATTTTGCAATTGCTTGTCATATGCACTCTGTATCTGATTGGAAGCTTTACACTTCCCATAGATTATACACAAGCCTGCCATTGCGTCAATAGGTCGAATAGGACTTATAGAGAACAAATATTTAAAGGCGAGATCTCTAACATGATGACGCCTTACACAAGCCAAATCGCTGAATTTTGCGTCTAATATGAGATAGCGTACAGAGGAATCATCTTCCATCTTAATTAAATAGTCTGGAGAGTAATAGTGACCACCCGATCGATTGTCATCGCCGTCTCCAGTTAAAGCGGGTATGGAATTATTGCGAATCAAACCAATTCCATTTATAACACTCTCATCGGTATCATAAATGACTGGCTGGTAATAAAGAGTCAACTGATGTCTTTCGTTTTTGAAAAAGAGCGTATTAACACAATTGGTATTTTTATACTTCCAATTGCGTCTTATAGGATATGCACACTTTCTTGTACTTTCAAGTACATACCCTCTACTCTGAAAGTATGCAATCATTTTAGCCAGCAGATATCCTTCGTAAAGCGAGGAAATTTTTATAAAAGATAGCATGAAATTTTCTGCTCTATTCATAAATGAAAGAACAGCCCGGTTGAAAGGGAGAACGCTCCTATCAGCCCATCAGTGCGCTCCACGCCATACTGAAAGGCATCACTAGGATCAAGGCAGGCATCAAGTCAACGAGGGGAACTGACTTGATTTTAGAGACGCGGAAACCCGCAGCCATTGTTAAAATGCCGCCGCAAGCCGACAAATCCGCAAACATTGTGGGGGTCAAATAAGCGGATAAAGTGCGACCAACCATGTATACGACAAGAAGAATCGCACACTGCGGCAAAGGAATTGCGCATATGGATTTACCCAAGGAAGCCGCAAAGATCATTGCCGTGAATCCATCAAGAACAGCCTTGGACATCAATAGGCTTGGATCGCCTGTGATGCCCTCTGTCAGAGTGCTGTACCATCCAAAGCCGGAACAGCAGAACAGCGCGACCGCTGTGATGTAAAATTCCATATCAATGTCCTCCCCACCAAGATGGAGTACCCGAACAAGGTTATGAAAAAATTTACTTGTCCACTGTTCAAGATGCAGAAGATGGCCAATCGTAAAGCCGACCAGAATCGCTAACACGACCGCAGTCATTCCAGATGCTTTGATAATGGAATTGACACCGATTGCAATGGAACAGAAACCGAAAAGAGTCGGCAGATTGTCTTTTAGTCCCCGCGGGAGAATCTTTCCAAGATATGTTCCCAGTAGACCGCCAAGCAGCACGGCGGCACAGTTTGTCAAAACCCCAATCGGCATATGTCAACCTCACATTCTTTCTTGTTACCAATCTTTTACCGCACCGTCAAAGGCACGGCGGGCAGCGTTGCTGCCACGTTCCCTCGCCGGATAAAGCTCCTCAGCATCATCTGCCAGCTCCACGCCAATGCCGGGAGCATCGGGGATGAGCATACAGCCGTTCTCATAACGCAGCGGCTCCTTGACCATCTTATCCTCTGCACCGTTCAGACAGAAACCGGGAAGTTCCTGAATGCCCAGATTCGGAATGGAAGCGCAAATCTGCAAACAGGCCGCCGTAGAGACCGGGCCAAGCGGATTGTGCGGAATCACTAGAACATCATGTGCTTCTGCCAGTGCAGCAATCTTCTTGCTGGTAGTGATGCCGCCCACAGCGCACACATCGGGACGGATATACTGGCAGACATGGCGAGCCATCAGCACTTCGCACTCACGCAGGTCAATGGCACGTTCGCCAGTAGCAATCGGCACACCGATTTTGCTTGCAACTTCGGCCATAGTATCTACATTGTCCGGCGGAACAGGGTCTTCCAGAATCATCGGACGGTAAGGCTCAACTGCACGACCAAAAGCGACCGCCTCCGGCAGTGTCATGCCGCGATGAACTTCCAGAATGAAATCGAAATCAGGGCCGACCGCTTCCCGGCAGACACGCACCTTTTCAACTTCCCGCTCGATGCGGCTGGAAAAGAACTCGCCCTTGCCGTCCGGAGAACTTGTGGGGCCGTTGCAGAAAATTTTAGCCGCAGTAAAGCCCATCTGCTGCAACTGCTGATACTGTGCAGCCAGCTCATTCTTATCTTCCGTGATGTGCATCACCGAAGCATAGACGCGCACCTTATCACGGGTCTTACCGCCCAGCAGTTCATAGACAGGAACACCCAGTGCTTTGCCTTTGATATCCCACAGCGCAATGTCAATGGCAGAAATTGCGCTCATGATGACCGAGCCACGGAAATAGACCGACCTCAGAAAATTTTGATTGAAATCTTCAATTCGGAAGGGGTCTTTTCCAATGAGATAGTCGGCAAATTTTTCAATTGCTGCTGCGGTCGCCTGCAGATAGCCCCAGTTGCCCGCTTCGCCCAAGCCCACGATACCAGCATCGGTATAGACTTGAACAAACAGATAATGCTTGGCAAAGCGCAGTTTTACATCTGTGATCTTCATGAATTATCCTCCTGCAAATGTTCCCGGAAGAACTGGATATGTTTTTTGAGTGCGCGCTCCCAACCGGGAGTGCGGTTTGTCGTGAACCCGTGCATGGCTTCCGGGATCCGCTGTGCTGTTACGCAGACACCTGCCTTGACCAGACGCAATGCAAAAGCTTCTGTATCGTCTCGCAGACTATCCTCGCCTGCGGAAAGGATAAGACACTCAGGAAATGCAGCAAGTGCAGTCTCATCTGCCTTGAGCGGCGAACACAGCGGATCGGCAGGATCGGCATCGCCAACATAAAAATCGGTATACAGTTTCTCCGTCTGGGCGCGTTTGACCCAGAATTCGTTAGTCTGCAACTCCGGTGAGAGCCGATTTACAGGATCGACCGTGTTGTCCACAGGAAAATATTCAAGCAATGCGCAGCAGGGCTTCAGGTGATGCGCTTCCGCATCTTTGATAAGTGCGGCAGCGACAAGATTTCCGCCTGCGCTGTGACCAGCCAGCACGATTTTTTGAGGGTCGATTCCAAGTTCTTCCGCATGATCAAAGGCGTAAGCGATGATACCGTACGTCTCCTCGACTGCTGCCGGAAACGCCTGTTCCGGTGCAAGGCAGTAGTCCACATCCCAGACAAGGCAGTTCAGCTGCTCCATCAGGGTGCAGCAATAGCGGCGGTCACGGTCAGTGCGGCCCTTGATAAAGCCGCCGCCGTGGAAGTTCAACAGCAGGGTTACTTTGGCAGGCAGATGTTCCGGACGTTCCTCGAACACATGGACTTTGCGGCCATCGGCCACTTCGACCCACATTTCTTTTTCGGTGCCGGGCAGAGCGGCCAGCTCTTCCGGGCTGACCGGACCAAATCGGTCGCGGCTGCGCACGGTATTGGCCATAGCGACTTTTTCTTCTAACGTCATAGGATTTTGCGCTCCTTTTCACAGGATCAGAATGCAGGAAGCACCGTCATGGTGTAGAAAATATAGACGAAGGGTAGGATCAGCGTGATGAGTGCACCGCTCTTGACGATGGCTTTCAGGTCGTAACCGCCGTCTGCCATGCACATGGGCACTGCGGGGGTAGCCATCGGGGTCAGGAAGGCAGTCAGAGAACCGGCATTGACAAGAATCACAAGGCCGGTGGGATTTGCGCCCAGAGCGGAGCAGGTCAGCAGGCAGATAGGAACGAAGACTGCGGAGACAGAACGGTTCAGCATGAACTGAGTGAGCAAGAAGGGGATGATAAAGAACAGGGCACCGAGGACATAGTTGTTGTGAGTACCACCAACGACTGTTGCCAACGTCTGACCGATCATGTCACCTGCACCGGTATTGGTCAGTGCAGTACCCAGAGCCAGTGCGCCGACAAAGAGCATCAGCATATCCCAAGGAATATCGCGGAGAGCGGACTTCTGATCGACTACGCCGAACAGAACCATCAGCAGACTGCCGACCAGCGCAACGAACCAAGTGGTCAGATGCAGCTGAGGTGCAAAGATCAGGCAAATAATCGTTGCAAAGAACAGGAAGATACCAATCTTATCCACAACAGGGCTGAGCTTCTGCTGAGCTTTGCCAGAATCCTTTTTCTCCAGTGCCTCAATGGGAACGACCGGCTGCTTCGGAGTAAACTTCGGGCCAAGGAAAATTGCCCAGAGAGGAACAACGATAAGGACAGGCCATGCGGCGATCGTAAAATCAATGGGACGGACACTCATTCCAGTAAAGCCATAGGTTTCCATGAAACCAGTGAACTGACCAGCCATCTGGATAGAGGTTGCCAGTGGAAGGATACCGCAGCAAGCCACACAGACGACCATAATGGGGAACATATACTGCGTACGGCTGTTTCCGGTCTTGTCGCACAGTGCTGCCAGCAGAGGGCTGATGATCGCATAAACGACCATGGGGCTGGAAATGAAGTTGGTGAGCAGAACTGCCAGAAGGATGTAACCAAAGTAAGCCATTTTGAAGCTGCCATGCGTCAGCTTCATGATGCTGTTACACATACCGTCCACCAGAGAGGTACGGCGGAAACCCGCTGCTACAATAAACATACATGCCATCAGCAGGGTGTTCACATTAGAAAAGCCGGACAATGCACCGGCATCATCAATACAGCCGGTGATGTACAGGGCGGCCATTGAGATCAATGCAGTAAGCCACATGGGGATCTTGTTCAGCATATAGCTGACCAGCGTTGCCGCAAAGATCACCATACAGATGATCATTTGAGTATTCATAGATTTGTTTTCCTTTCCTGATATGAAAACGGTTCGATTTCAATTCGCTTGCTGCCCGGGCAGGCTCATTGTGGACATTTTAACAAAGCAAATTTACTCTGTCGATGCAAAAATTTGTATCTTTTGGCACCCGTACAGAAATCAAATCTTGTCAGGAAAGCTATGACATCCTGAAATATCAGAATAAAATCCAAATATTTCCCCTGTGCGCTTTGCCAAATCGAGAGACTCTCCCTTAGTCAAAATGTCAAATTCTAAGTAAAAAATTTATTGATAGGCCTCAAAAAATCAGTTGACAGGAGATATTTTATCGTTTATTCTGAAAAAGACGATTCACCAATGGAGCACACTCCAAAGATTTGACATAGGGAAAATATTTGGATTTTGGGAGAGAAAGAGATGGATTTAGCCACTTACAAAATGGAATGGCCGCGTGAGAGGCTTACTGTGCGATGCTTTGCACACGATATCATGAATTATCGTTACCACTGGCATCCAGACGAATATGAGCTTAACATTTTGCTGCATGGCAGTCAAGAGTACTGCCGTGGAACGCAGAATGTTGTACTGGAGGAGGATGACGTTCTGCTCACTCCGCCGGGAGTAGGACACGCCTCCTTTGGTCAACAGGCAAATACTACTGCCATCGTCCTGCATTTTTCAGCTACAGCGATTCGTCCATTGCTTAAAAAGGGTGGCGTCTACCACTTTCCTTCCTGTCTTTCAAACGCTGGAACACACACAGAAGAACGCTACCGTCATATTCGATTTTATGCCAGCCAGATTTTCATGCTGATGCAGCAGAACAGTCCATATGCACAGCTGGCTGTCAAGGCAAGCCTCGACTTGCTGCTCGTTATACTATGCACAGAGTTTGAGCCACAGCGATTGAACGAAATGCCGGAAGATGAGCAAAGACGTTCTGCAATTCGCCGCCTTTTAGCATATATTGAAGAACATTACGCAGAAAAGCTCACTCTTGAAAATCTTGCAGATTTTGCCCAGTACAACCGAACCTATGTTTCAACCCTGTTCAAACAGGTGGTTGGTGTTAATTTTCATGAATATCTGAGCCGTGTGCGCTTCCAGCACGCTTTGAGTGACTTGGCATTGACCAATGATGGCCTGACAGATATTGCTTTGCGCAATGGTTTTGCCGATTTGAAAACCTTTAATGCACGTTTTCGCTCCACACTGCACCGCACACCCACCGAGTATCGTGCGCAGCTGTCCCCCGATCGGGTGATGCGAGTCGACAGTCGTAAATTTCTTCCGTCCGAAGACCCGATTTTGCAGGCCAAATTGCGAGCATATCTAAAGGTAGGGTGCTAAGATGGCTGAAATCACCGGAGTGGCTGCTATTTCACATTGGGATATCTTTCAAAATTGTCCTTGCAAACCCCTATGAAGTGTGGTATATACATTATACGAAACAACATCCTGAATGAACGACCTACCGTTCGATGATATATAAAAGAAAGGTGCTTGCTATGAATGCTGTGATTTATGCCCGCTATTCCAGTGACAACCAGCGCGAAGAATCCATCGAAGGTCAGATTCGGGAATGCACAGCCTACGCAGAAAGAAACGGTATCACGGTGGTCAGGCACTACATTGACCGTGCATTCTCCGCTAAAACAGATCATCGCCCGGATTTTCAGCAAATGATTCGGGACAGCAACAAAAAATTGTTTGAAATCGTTTTGGTCTGGAAGTTTGACCGCTTTGCCCGGAATCGTTTTGACAGTGCGAACTACAAGATGATTCTGAAAAAGAACAATGTACACCTGATATCGGTCATGGAGCCGATTGCTGAAGGCTCGCAAGGTATTCTTGTGGAAACACTGCTGGAAGGCATGGCAGAATACTACTCTGCTGAGCTATCTGAAAAGGTCATCCGTGGTCAGACGGAAAATGCCCTGAAAGGCAAATGCACAGGCGGCACCGGAACGATTGGCTATAAAATCGACGCAGATAAGTTCTATCGTATCGACCCACTGGTCGCTCCACTTGTATTAGAGGCTTTTCAGCGCTACGATAATGGTGAGAAAATCGTTGAGATTCTGAACTATCTCAACGCAAAAGGCGTTCGTAATATGCTGGGTGGAAAGCTGACGTGCAGCAGCATGAACACCATGTTGAAGAACCGCCGTTACATTGGAGAGCTTTCTTTCCGGGATACCGTTGTGCCAGATGCGATTCCTGCTATCGTCCCGAAAGACCTGTTTGACCGTGTTCAAAAGCGTTTGGAGAAAAACAAGCGCGCACCGGCTCACGGAAAGGCAGATGAGGAATACTTGCTGACTACCAAGCTGTTCTGTGGCAAGTGCGGAGCATTGATGTTTGGCGAAAGCGGAACAAGCGCCACTGGACGAACCTACTATTACTATAAATGTGCTACTGCCAAGCGGCGCAAAGGCTGCAATAAGAAAACCGTACAAAAGGAGTGGCTGGAGAATCTGGTCGTCCAAGAGACGATGAAGCTGATTCATGATGATGCAGTTATCGAAAGAATCGTTCAGCTGGTCATGGATTTTCAGAATCAGGAGAACACTACGATTCCGCTCTTGGAAAAGCAGCTCCGAGAGGTGGACAGGAAACTGGACAACCTGATGAAAGCAATCGAGGAAGGCTTATTCACCCGAACGACCAAGGAACGTCTGGATGCCTTGGAAGCTCAGAAGGATGAGCTGACTGCAAAAATCGCTGATGAAAAACTGCGAAAGCCATCCTTCAATGCCGATTTCATCCGGTTCTGGCTGATGAAATTCAGAAAGTTCGATATATCGCAGCAAAAACAGCGCAAAGCACTGATTGAGATTTTTGTGAACGCCATTTTCCTGTATGATGACCGGATGCTGATCACGTTCAACTACAAGGATGGCTCTCAAACCATCCGCTTTGAGGATGCCTTGACTACCACAGAAACAGTGGGAAATAGTTCGGATTTGTCCGGCTCTGCTCGATAAAAGGAAAAACCGCGAAGAGCTGCAGGAACATCTGCGCTTTTTGCGGTTTTTTGTTCTGTATTTTTGCTTAAAAGCCGACTGGAATGCACATAAAAAGTGTGATATACTTATCTCACAAACTAACCAAAATCAGGAGGTATCCCGCCATGCCCAGACCCAAAGGAAGCAAGAATAAAGTCAAGGCCACTAAAGTGACCGCCGACTTTGCCGCACAAATCGCAGCAAAGCAGGAAGAAAAAGCCGCCGTGGAAGCTGAGATCCTGAAAGTGGCTGCCAGCATCGAAGAGCTGAAGACCGACGTCAAGTCGCTGAACGCCGACCTGAAAGCCAAAAAGGCCTCTGTCAAGAAGCTCGACAAAGAAGTAGCCAAGCTGGAAGCCAGGCAGGCCGCTGCCGCCCAGAAAGCCGCCGAGGCATCCAAGAAGGCCGAAGCCGAGGATGTGCTGAAAAAGCTCCTCGCCAGCGGTGTGAGCGCCGACGAAATTCTTGAGAAGCTGAAATAATATGATTCGTGACATCTGCAAAGACGAGCTTTTTCTCGCCCGAAAAGCCGCGCCTGCCCTGCCGGAAGACCTGCCCATCGCGCAGGACCTGCTGGAAACGCTCATCGCCCACAAAGACGGCTGCGTCGGCATGGCAGCGAACATGATAGGCGTCGCTAAACGCATCATCGCATTCGAGAGCGAGGACGGCTATCTCGTCATGTTCAACCCGGTCATCCTCAAAAAGTCCGGGCCGTATGAGACGGAGGAGGGCTGTCTCTCCCTCACCGGCACCCGAAAGACCAAACGCTGGCAGACCATCAAGGTGCAGTGGCAGAACGAAAAGTTCCAGCCCCGCATCAAGACCTTCTCAGGCTGGACAGCAGAGATCATCCAGCACGAGCTCGACCACTGCGACGGCATCATTATCTGAGATCACAAGCGGGAATGCTGCAAAACACAGCATCCCCGCTTGTTTGATCTCCTCCAAAATATCCAAAAGTTTCACGTTTTATCTATTGATTTCCTTTTTCAGGGATGGTATCCTTATCATCAGTCATTTCGACCCGATCCTCTGAAACAGGAGTTATTCTATGAAGAAAAAATTGATTTCCCGCGTCGCTGCTGCGGTCGGAATGTGTGCTGCCGTTGCAGTCGTGATCCCTGCCGTCTCCGTACTCAATATGTTCCGCTCTGTGTCCATCGCTGCCGAGCCTTCTGACGTATCCAGTTCGTCCGAAGCCGCATCCGAGAGCGCCGACGCATGGGACCAGCTCTTGACCGACACCAGCAACAGTGAATTTGCCTCTGTCATCGAGCTCGTCGCAGAGGAAAAGGCCGCTTTGGAAGAAGCCGCTGCTTCTGAGGAGGCCGCCGAAAGCACCTCTGCATCCAGCACTTCTGCTGACAACAACTCTTCCAGTGCAGCTTCTTCCTCCAAGGCGGCATCCAAGGCATCCTCCACCGGGCAGACTGCCGCACAGGAGCCGACTGCCTCCCATCCGGCTGCTTCCTCGTCTTCCTCTTCCGCTCCCACCCCTCAGAACGAGTGTGACGCACAGCTTGCACAGTATCTTCTTCAGATGGAAAAGCTGCAGAAGAAGTTCCAGTCGCAGCTCTATTCTGTCATCTGCGACGCCTACGATGAGTACATGAAGTACCCCGCCGAAAAGCACAGCCTCGGCCTGAAAGTCTCCATCGTTGTTTCCAAGGGCGGCAAGCTGACCTCCATGCAGAGCGCCTGCGACAAGGAATTCAATGCGCTGCTGTCGGAGATGCGCACCTGCCTGCGGGAGAATGGCCGCGACCAGTCCCTCGCCGACAATGCACAAAAGGCCTACGAGAGCGCCAAGGCTTCCATGGTCAAGGAACTGAAAAACGTGGTCTACAACACTGCCGTCGGAAACGGCAGCGGCGCCTCATGGATACAGTCCCACCGCAATATGGCCTGAGTGCTCAAAGATGATACGACAAAAGCCCTGCGGCACGCCGCAGGGCTTTTCTGCTGTCTGATTTACTTAGGCTGACGGCCGATATAGGCGAGGATGCCGCCGTCGGCGTACAAGATCTGACCGTTCACGAAGTCGGAGGCGTGGGAGGCCAGGAAGACGCAGGGGCCGACCATATCTTCCGGATCGCCCCAGCGGCCCGCCGGTTTAAAATATCAATCTTAGTATCATTTTTAGGTTCTTGTTCAAATAAATATTGAAGACTTAACTTGTTCCAGATATATAAAGCTTTAAAATAAGTGTTTTGAGTCATAAGAGCTCCATTTAATGCTCCAATAGAAGTACCAGTAACAATATCATACTTAATATGCATTTTTCTAAGAGCTTTCCAAACTCCTATTTCATAACTACCTTTACTTCCTCCTCCTGATAGTACCACAGCACGCATAAAACCACTCCTTTAAAATTTGCACTTATTATAGCAGAAAATAGGAAAAAAGTCCATTCTTTGACAGTGTCAATATTGTAAATTGGAGAAAATTAAGCTATCATTATTGTAAGGTGAGTGATAAAGATGAATTTAAAAGATACTTTAATTAAATATAGAAATATGTTAACTAAAACTCAAAATAATACAGTTGATACTAATCAAAATTTATATTCAGAAGGTTATCTGCGAATGATTAAGGATAATGTTGATAATACAAGATTAACTGAACAACAATTTGAGTTTCTTAAGAATTTGTACCTAACAGATGGAAAAATAGTAGGCTTACATAACACGTTTAATAGAAATCTTAGTGCTTATTTCGATACAGGACTTTACAATTATGATAGTATAGGAAAAGAAAATCTTAGCTTATCAAATACTGTCATGACCAGTTCATTATTGTCATCACTAATTCCTTATCACGTGAAAAATACAACTCTTATTTTGGCTTTTGATGAAGAACTAATAAAAGGTGAACCAGGTTTGTATGAAGGTTTAAAAGACGGTAAGTTTGGTATACCTACAAAATATATAGTAGGAGCTTTTCAGAATGGAAAAGTTATAACTAATCCAAATTATGATCCTAATTACAAAAATAAATATGCCATAGAAATAGATGATGCTAAAAGTAATTTTTTAGACCAAAGAGCCAAAGAAGAAAATGCAAGAATTTGCTCAACACTATTCTATGCAAAGAAAGATAGTGAAGATAAAAAATCAATCAAAGTTGATAAAAGTTATAATTGACAAGGAAATTAAAGAATGGTAGTCTATTTTAGCGGTGTTGTTTCTATATACAATGTAAATAAAATTCAAAGAACTAGATAGTTTCTTTTTTTGTGTGTAAGAAAAGGAGTGATTCGATGCAGTTCGGTTATGGAGATGCAGATTTAGGAACATTGATTAAAGAATATGAAATTATAAGTAATGATGAAATAGTTATTACTTTTTTAGACGGTAGTAGATATACTACACCTAATACTAAAGAAAATGAAAAGAAAATATTAGCAACAATGCTACAACAAGCGAAAGAAAGAGATGAAAATATAGACCTAGTTAGTAAGAAAAGCGATAGGGCCACTAGTTTTGCTTTAATAAGTTTATTATTTTGTCTTGATATTACTAAGCCATACGATTCCATTACAGTAAAAACAATTGGTTTAATGACTAAAATGACAACTTTATTCTATTTTCTTTTTAAAGAAACAGACCGTTCAATTAGATTTGAAGAATATGAAAAGTATAGTATTTACTTAAAAAATAAAGATAAAATAGAAAGCTTAGATGAAAAAATAGTTTTTGCTGGAATAGATAATGATGACTTGGAACTTAATAT
>OKRY01003389.1_pt1 | contig 11787 bp, 11 predicted proteins | sample 1601121 | NCBI WGS metagenome assembly OKRY01 (sample SAMEA3541546, study PRJEB24748) | human gut metagenome | biome: human gut; feature: human-associated habitat; material: faeces | place: China | collected 2012
TCAGCTTGACAGCGCGGATTGCGTCGTCGTTGCCGGGGATCACGTAATCGATCTCGTCGGGGTTGCAGTTGGTATCAACGATAGCCACGATGGGGATGTTCAGCTTGCGGGCCTCAGCAACAGCGATGCGCTCCTTGTGAGGATCAACGATGAACATAGCCTTCGGCAGGGTCTTCATGTTCTTGACGCCGCCCAGGTACTTGTCCAGCTTCTCCATCTCCAGCTCCAGCTTAGCTACTTCCTTCTTGGGCAGCAGCTCGAAGGTGCCGTTCTCCTTCATCTTAGCCAGCTGATCCATACGGTCGATGCGCTTGCGGATGGTGCGGAAGTTGGTCAGCATACCGCCCAGCCAGCGAGCGTTGACGTAGTGCATGCCGCAGCGCAGAGCCTCGTCACGGATGGACTCCTGAGCCTGCTTCTTGGTGCCGACGAACAGGATGTCGCCGCCCTCAGCTGCAACTTCCTTCACGTAGTTGTAAGCCTCGTCCAGCTTCTTCACGGTCTTCTGCAGATCGATGATATAGATGCCGTTGCGCTCGGTGAAGATGTACTTTGCCATCTTGGGGTTCCAGCGGCGGGTCTGGTGACCGAAGTGCACACCTGCTTCGAGAAGCTGCTTCATAGAAACGACTGCCATAGTAAAAATACCTCCAGATATTGTTTTGCCTCCGCACACCGTGATCCCGGGCCGTATCGGACGGTTCGGGACTGCCCTCCACCCATTTGGGCACAAAAGGGCATAGTGATGCGTGTGTAATGCCTTGTTATAATATCACAAACAAACGCCGGTTGCAAGAGTTTTTCTCTGTTTTTTACAAAGAAATCGTCTGTTTTTCGCTCATTTGCCTGTGTCCACGCCGCTCAGGCCCGCAAGGCCCATGCGCTGCAGGGCGTATCCCCTGCCGAACATCAGGTCGTACTGCAAAAGCCAGTGCTCTGCGCACCACCGTTGCTGGAACCCGGTAGGCTCCTGCGTGGTGGTGCCGTCCAGATTCATGGTGGTTCCGCGGGTATTGGTGCGGCTGGCCACACGCAGCTGACGGTTCAGGAACTGGAAGTAGAGCGGCTCTTCCAGACCGTAAATGTCCATCATCACCGGCGAGATATCGTAAGCGGCAATGGTGCCAAGGTCCACCTGCTGCTGGCTGTAGTTGGACCACATCAGCAGCGTGGTCTGGTGCAGGCGGGGGTCTGCGCTGGAATCGCTGGCATAGCCGGTAGTGGTGTAGACATCGTAATTGGAATCGATGGGGTTATAGTGGTCGCCCCAGAACACCAGAATGACCGGCTCGTCCACCTGCGAGAAGTATTCGGTCAGTTTGCCCATCATGGCGTCCGCGTCCCGGATGCCGGTAGCAAAATCTTCCAGCGCGCCCACGGTGCTGGGCTTGAGGCCCGCCGGGTGGGACAGCACCTTCACGCGCTCGTCGTCCGGGTAGTTGTCCTTGTTATAATTGGTATGGTTCTGCATGGTGACAGCGTGCAGGAAGATGGGCTTGTCCGAGCTGGACTTCATGCTCTCGTACTGCTGGATGATCTGGTCGGCCATGGAATCATCGGTGACAAGGCCGTTGGTCCAGTAGTGCTTGCGCACCTTGGTCACGCCATGCATATCCTCAAGGCTGATAAAATCGTCAAAGCCGAGGTTGGGGTAAGCCTTGTCGCGGCTCCAGTATTTTGCCCAGAAGCAGTGCACGGCTGCGGTCTGGTAGCCCTTGAGCTTGAGGTAATTGGGCATGGCGAACATGGGCTTGGTCACATGCTGCTGGTAGGGCTTGCTGCCGCTGGGCAGGAAGGATACCGAGTAGCCAGTAAGGGCTTCAAACTCCACATCGCAGGTGCCGCCGCCAAAGCTGGGGCTGTAGGCCCGGCCATAGGCGCTGGTCTGCTGCAAGGCGTGCAGGTTCTTGGAGACATCGGTATCAAAGGTGATGCCGTACTGTTCCAGCTCCGAGACATCCCAGTAGGACTCGTCCATCACATAGATGATGGTGGGCTGCTTCACCTGCTCGTCCTTGGGGGTCACGGCGCTGTAGCTGGTGGAGTACAGCGGGCTGGTGGCAAACTTCTGGCTCTCGTCCGCATTGTCCAGCAGGGCATCCACTGCTTCCTGCGAGTATTCCTCGGGCTTCGAGATCTCCAGATTGGTGAGGTTGGTCATAAAGCCGGTGATCACGCCATAGTAGCGGTAGTAACGATCCTGCATCCATGCATCCGGCGTAATGCCCAGCACCTGCGTGACAGCGGGCTGCAGGTACACGCCGAACACCAGCAGGCAGAGGGCCGCTGCGGTGGCGGCACTGCCCGCCAGCCGGGGCAACCAGCGCTGTTTGTGGCGGCCGCGGAACAGGAAGAAGCTGCCCGCCATCAGCACCAGCACCACGATGATGGTCACCACCATGCTGGGCTGGATCTTGAGGCCCGCAGCGGATGCCACACCGGCAGCCTCCGACACCTGTGTCAGATCCCATGGCAGGAACGGCTCGCCGCGCAGCTGCAGGGTGTAAAAGTTCACCGCGCAGGGCGCACAGCCCAGCACCGCCATGCCCAGCGTGGACAGCGGCGGACAGCGGAGCACCCAGTCCAGCAGCAGCCACACCAGAAACAGCAGCAGCCACGCCAGCAGATAAGCCCCGATGTGCGGGAAGATAAAACTTGCAAAAACGTCTGCGCTCAGGCTCCCGCGGGCGATCCCCTCGCCCAGCAGCAGCACGATCAGCGATGCCGCCAGCGGGAATACCATCCGCAGCGCCAAAAGCGGTTTGGGAGTTTTCATAATTCCTGTTCCTTTCCTCATCCTTGAAACCTCAGATCATACGCAAAAGCACATTTCTTTACGCTTTTTGCACAAAGCTTCTGCGATTATTATAGTCACTTCCACAAAAAAGTCCACCCTGTTTTTGCAAAAAATTTACAAACCCAGCTTCACGCGCAGCTTTTGCCACCATTTGAGCTGTTCCGGCTGCGGCGGTGCTTCCGGCAGGGCCGTGTGCACCAGCACCGCATCCGTGCCAATGGTCTCGATCTCCTGCCATGGAATGGTCAGGCTATCGTCCCGGCCAAGCAATCCGAACAGCCTTGGCCGTCCCAGCAGGATCAGGCTCTGCAGCCGGGCGGTGGCAGGGTCAAAGGTCAGGTCGTCGGCCCGGCCAAGGCAGACCCCCTGCTCCAGCTGCACCACCTCTTTTTCACACAGTTCCCGGATGGTCAATGCCCTTCTCCCCTTTCTGCCACAGCTTATGCAGCCGCCAGGCACATCATGCAAAAAGCAGTGGAAACCGCATGGCAGATTGTGGTATACTGTGGGCAGAGCATTCCATGAGAAACAGAGGAAATTTTAAATGTATAAAAGCATCGTGTTTGATCTGGGCGGTGTCATGGTGGATTTTGCCCCCCGCGCCTATCTGGTAGACCGCATTTGCAATGAAGAGATCGAGGAGCAGGTGTACGACCTGACCTTTGGCAGCGAGGAGTGGAAGCAGCTGGATGCGGGGCTTGTCTCCCGCTTTGACGGCAATCAGGCCATGCTGCGCAACGCCAAGGCCGCCGGGCGCGAGTTTGAGGTGCAGGGCGTGCTGGACGACTGGCTGCACATCCTGCGCCCGCGCCGCCGGATGCAGGAGCTGGTGCGCCGCCTGAAGAACCATGGCTACAGCGTGTACTATCTCAGCAACATCCCGGAGGACGTGCTGGCCCTGCTCAAGGAGCGCGGCGTGCTGGATCGCTTTGACGGCGGCGTAGCCTCCTGCGAGGTGCACATCAACAAGCCCGACCCCCGCATCTATCAGGCCCTGCTGGATCAATACGGCCTGAAGGCCAGCGAGTGCGTGTTCATCGACGACAATCTGGCCAATGTGCAGGCCGCATTCACGCTGGGCTTCGTGGGCATCCGGATGAAAGAGAGCGTGGGCACCCTGATCCGCAGCCTTGCCACCTGCAATGTGGCCCTGCGCTGACCTCCGTGACCCAAAACAGCTCCTGCCGGAAATGCTCTGGCAGGAGCTGTTTTGCTGCTTTAGGAATTACTTTTTCTCGTAGCTCTGGCAGTAGTGCGGGGTCTCCACCTGCTGCGTATCGCAGGTGCACTGCTCGGTCACTTTGATCTGGGGCAGGTCGCACTTGCAGCCGCTCACATTGTGGCTGCACTCGCAGACATCACAGGTAACGCCGATGTTTTCCATATTTATCACCTCTCTGTCCACAGTATGGCCTGCGGGCAGGGTGTTTATTCCGGAAAATTCAGCCAGTCTTTTTCGCTTCGCGCTTAGACCGGAGTGTGACTGCCGCATGCCGGATGGAAAGCACCGGGTGCACCGGCAGCATCCGCGGGCCTGCCCAGCGCATCACCGCGCGGATCTTCTCCCGCATTTCCGGCTTGTAGCAGTGCACTTTGCAGGCCGAGCAGAAGGTCTTGGTCTCCATGAACGGGCATTTGTCAATGCGGGTCAGGGCGTAATCGTGCAGCTGCCGGCACTCCGGGCACAGGCTGCCTTTGGGTGTTTTGTGCTGCCTGCGGCAGTAAAGAGCGATCATCTCGCTCACCAGCATCTTTTCATCTGCGCGCTTCTGATCCAAGTTCTTCGGGGTATCCTGCATGGGACGGGGCCTCCTGCTGCCTTATTTTTTTCTACGGTCCGACCGCATTGCAGCGCGGCGCACCGCACGGCGCAAAAATGCAAAGCCTACCGTAACACCAATTGCTGCAGCCACTGCCATATACACCGCCTTCTGAAACCAAAGCGGCAGGAGCGCAGACCTTTCCGTCTGCTGTCCCCTGCCGCAGTTTTGATGCATTCTGTACAGAGGCTGCTGCTTTTGCGTGAAAGTTAGCATTTACTAACTTTCAACTCTGCAAAAACACCGTTTTTCGGTGTTCTCATAGTTTATCGCAGCTGTCTCTGTTTGTCAAGAGAAGCTTCTCCTGTTTACCATGCAGCCAGATCTGCACCCAGCTTGCGGCATGCAGCCTGAACATCATCGTCCGGGGCCTCGTTGCAGATCAGGCCCTCACCGTTGAGCACCTGTGCGCCGTCGCCCTGAGCACGCTCCACCCAGTCACGCATCCACTGGCCGTCGCCCCAGCCGTAGGAGCCGAACAGGGCGATCTTCTTGCCGTTCAGAGAACCCTCCAGATCAGAGAACATCGGCTCGAACTCGCTCTCCTCCAGCTGCTCAGCACCCATTGCGGGGCAGCCAAAAGCCACTGCATCAAACTCAGCCAGCTTTGCGGCGTTCATCTCGCTGCAGGGCACGATGGTGCCGTTTGCACCCTCTGCCACGCAGTTTGCCATGGTCTCAGTGTTGCCGGTTGCGCTCCAGAATACGACTGCTACTTTGCTCATAAAGATCGTCCTCTCTCAAATCAATATTAGTTAGATATATCTAACTTTATGTTCCATGAAAATGCGTCCAACCACGCAGACGCATCCCCATTTGGTTAGTACCTTCTAACCACCGATAGAATACCACAGCTTCCCGGCTGTGTCAAGCCTTTTATGCAAAAAGAACTGCCGCTGCCGAAAGTACGCCGTAGATCACCGGCTGATGCAGCAGATACAGCAAAAGCGAGTGCCGCCCCATCCAGCCCAGTGCCGGGCAGACCGAACGGCGCAGCGGTTCCATTCGCGCCCGGCCCACCACGCCGTGCAGAAAGTACCCTGCCCAGAACAAAAACAGCCACGGCAGAAGCGCAAAATAATCGGTGGAGTAGAAATCGAAAGGCGGAAAGCCGAAAAACGCTGTAAAGTAATTCGCGTACCATGCATCCGGCAGCGCAAGGCGCAGCCCGCCGAAGCCGAGCCAACGCTCGTCCAGATGATAAGTCAGCGCAAACAGCACCGCCGACACCGCAAGGCCCACAGCGGGCATCACTTTTTTCAGCAGCGGTTCCAGCACACCGGTCAGCAGCATGGCCGTACCCAGAAAGGTCAGCACGCCAAAAATGACCCGTTCTCCCGGCATGAACACCAGCGTCACCGCCGTTACCAGCGCTCCGGCGGCAAACACGGTAACACCGCGCCGCAGCATATGCCGCCCAAAGGGCGCACAGAAGCCGGACAGCAGAATGAACACCCAGCAGATGGTCTGCTGCCACAGACGCCCCGGCATTCCCGCGTACCAGTCCATCCAGATGCCGAACAGGAACATCATGTCCCAGCAGGCATGGTACAGCATCATGCTGACCAGATCCAGCCCGCGCAGCTCGTCCAGCAGGGCGTAGCGGCCCGCCGGGGCCTTTTGCTGCACTCGTCGTTCGTTTTCCATTATCCATATTCCCCTTTGCTGTGTTTCGCAATACGATATGACAAATTATAAACCGCACTGCGGCACCTGTCAACCAGACATCTCAGGGGGTTGAAGGCAGCAAAAAACCGCTGCACAGCGGCAAAGCCATGCAGCGGTCAGAATGGATAACCGGGGAAACCTTATCAGACTTCGGTGTTGAAGTAGCGCTTCAGCAGGCCCTCAAAGCCGCGGCCGTGACGGGCCTCGTCCTTTGCCATCTCGTGAACGGTGTCGTGGATGGCATCCAGATTCAGGGCCTTTGCCTTCTTGGCCAGATCCATCTTGCCTGCACATGCGCCGCACTCGGCCTCGGCACGCATCATCAGGTTCTTCTTGGTGCTGTCGGTGACAACTTCGCCCAGCAGCTCTGCAAAGCGGGATGCGTGGTCTGCTTCCTCGTAGGCATAGCGCTTGTAAGCCTCAGCGATCTCGGGGTAGCCCTCGCGCTCAGCCACACGAGCCATTGCTCCACCAGCTTGCGCGACAGCATCCACATCGCCACGACCGACAGCGCCGTGGTCCCCGCGTCCCAGAAGGGTACGGTGCTGTCCGTGAAGCGGGTCAGCAGCAGGTACAGCCCGATGTGCGCCGCGGCGTAGACCGCTGCGAGCGCCGGGACCGTCCGCAGGGGCGTGTGGCCGATGCGCAGCGCGGCGGTCCGCTTTGCGCCCTCCGCATCTTCAGGGCCGGTCTGCCCGGCGTCCGTTTTTCGACCCCTCCTGCGCCACACGAGCCACCCGTACAGCCCCGCCAGCACGTAGTAAGCCTGCATCGAGCAGTCGGCATACAGCCCCGATTTGTAGTAGAGCGCCCCGTGGATCAGAGGCATGACAAGCCCCACGATCCACAGCCGGATGTCGGCGCGGTATTCGAGCCAGAGGTAGAGCAATCCCAACAGGACGCCGGCGATTTGCAGGAGGAGTTTTATGTCCATTGTTTCAACATTCGTATTGTCATTCCGAAGAGGACCGAAGGTCCGACGTGGGAATCTGCTGGAAGCGTTGTAAGGTCACGACTTTCGCCCGGATTGCCACGGCATCTGCGACGCCTCGCAATGCACGAAGTACAATTATTTAGTTTTCAGAGCTGAAATTCGGTTTCAGCGACGTTGAAATCGCGCGTTTTAAAATTTCACCGTGACGTTCGCCAGCACGTTCAGCGGCGCCTGCGGGAAGTAGTAGGCCTCGTCGATGCGTACGGGCGCGGGTCCGCTCCACGTGTCCATGTACGAATACCCGTAGCCGTTGCTCTCGTATTCCGCATTGAACAGGTTGTTGATCAGCAGGCCCAGCCGAACGCTGCGCGCCGAACGGGTGCGGAACGTATAGGCGAGGTTGAGGTTGGTCACGCAGTAGGCGTCCAGCGACAGGGCGTCGTTCTCGTTGTTGGTGAAATACTGCTTGCCGACGTGCTGGGTGTGGAACACGGCTTCGAATCCGCGGTGGTGGAAATTCAGGAAAGCGTTGGCGATGACGTCGGGCGAATAGGCGATGGTCATGTCGCCCAGCTCCTTGCCGTAGGTGGGGCTATCCTTCAGTGCGTCGACGTAGTTCTCGATGCGGTTCTGCGAGAAGGTGGCGTTGGCCCCCACGGTGAACCACCCGGTTGCGCGCCACGAGGCCGACAGCTCCACGCCCCGGCGGTAGCTGTCCGAGACGTTGGTGTTGAGGGCGTCGCTGCCGTCGTTCACCATGCCCGTCGGCACGAGCTGGTCCTTGTACTTCATGTAGTAGAGATTCACCCCCAGCGAGAGGCGCGGCGCCGTGTACTGGTAGCCCAGCTCCCAGTCGTAGAGCTTTTCCGACGAGGGATAGGTGTTCGCCTCGGCGAACATATAGCGGTCGGTGAAGTCGCTGCGCGTGGGTTCCTTCTGGGCCACGGCGAACGAGAGGTAGAAGTTGTTGCGCTCGGCGAGCGTGTAGCTCACGCCGGCGCGGGGATTGAAGAAGTGGTACTGTTTGTCCACGTCGATGGGCTGCATCCCGACCTCCTCCGAAACGTAGTTGTCGTTGACGCCCCAGGCCTGATAGCTGACATAGCGGTACTGGAGGTCCGCAAAGAGCCTCAACCCTTTGGCCACGGACCAGTTGGCGCGAGCGAAGAGGTTGGCGTCGTGCTTGTCCACGTCGTTGTCGTACCAGCGGCCGCCGATCTGGCTGCCTTCCAGTCCGTCCACCCAGTCGAGCACGCCCCAGTGGGGGCAGGAGTAGTAGCTGTACGAACCGCCGAAGGCGAGGTCGAGCTTCCGCACCGAGTAGGCCGCCGAGGCGTTCAGACCTCCGAGGTGGTTGCGCATGATCTTCTCGCGGACGAGGTCGGCCTCCTTTCCGGCAGCGACGTCGGTCGGGATATTGAGGTATTCGGAGAGCGTGCGTGCGTCCTTGTACTGCTTGTAGAAGCCGTAGCCATAGGTGTAGAATCCCGTGGCGTTGAGGGTCCACTTCTCGTTGAAACGGTGGGAGAGCACCAGCTGGTTGTTGATTTGCAGGTAGTTGTCCGTCTGATCGTCGTAATAGTCTACCGTGGCGCGCTGCCGCTCGCCGTCCTTCATATAATAATAGGAGTGCGGTCCGTTCGAGGTGTAGTACATGCCCTCGGTGTGGAACCTCCGGCCGTTGAGACGCATCTCCTCTTTCGTCGCGCCCGTGTAGGTGAGTCCCGTTTTGGCCTTGCCGCCGAACGAAATCAGCTTGAGCATCGTGCTGCCGTTGTAGTAGCCGGCCTGGAACATGTAGGATTTGAGGTCCGTGGCTCCGCGGTCGATGTAGCCTTCCGAGCCGATGTGCGTCAGCCGCGCGTCGAGGGTCCAGTGGCCGCCCATCAGGCCTGAGGAGATGTGCACGGCCTGCTTGTTGGTGTTGTACGAGCCGTAGGAGAGCGACGCGTCGCCGCCGAACTCGGTTTGCAGGGCGTCGGTCGACATGTTGACCGCTCCGCCGAAGGCTCCCGTGCCGTTGGTCGAGATGCCGGCGCCGCGCTGCACCTGAATGCTTCCCACGGCCGAGACGAGGTCGGGGGTGTCGTACCAGTACATCGAGTGCGAGTCGGGGTTGTTCATCGCCACGCCGTTGATCGTGACGTTGAGACGCGTCGGGTCCGTGCCGCGCAGGCGCACGGCCGTGCCGCCGATGCCGATGCCCGTTTCGTTGGTGGCGATCATCGAGGGGGTCAGGGCCAGCAGCGTGGGGATGTCGGTTCCGTAGTTGTTGCGGGCGATCTCTTCGCGCCGGATGTCGGAGTAGGCCACGGGGGTGGTCGGGGTTGCGCGCGTGGCGGTCACCTCGACCTCCTGCAAGCGGTACATTCTGACCGAATCGCCGGCGTTTTGGTTGGCGGGCTGCTTCTCTTCAGCCCGCAGCTGTGCGGCCGAGCAGAGCGCGGCGGCCGCAAGTGAAAGAAAAATCCTTTTCATCGTTAAACTTTTTGAGTTAATGGACTGAAAAGGGGTATGTGTTGTTGATTACGCTTCGTCCCGGTCTCGGCATTACCCGTCTCCGGTTCAATGGGTATAATCTCAGCCTGACAGTAAGGCACCCCTTTGAAATATCGGGTGCAAAGGTAAGTAAAAATTCAGAATTCACAATTCGGAATTCATAATTATTTAGAGACTGTCTCTTGTACAGTTTCTTAACTTGCAGACATTTTCATCTCTGCGAAGTTCAATTGTGAATTCTGAATTGTGAATTCTGAATTGCATGGCGAGCGTTTCGCTTGCTATGCAAAGGTTCCGAAGCGGAAAACGATCTTCTGGCAGTAGGTTTCGCCGGGGCGGAGCAGCGGCGAGGGGAATTCGGGGTGGTTCACGGCGTCGGGGTAGTTCTGGCACTCCATCGCCACGCCGTCGTAGTCGGCATAGCGGCCGCCCGACTTGGTTTCGGGGCATCCGCCCGCGAGCCAGTTGCCCGTGTAGATCATCACGCTGGGCTGCGACGAGAGCACCGTCACCGAACGGCCCGACCGGGGTTCGCGCAGGGTGCCGACCTCGCCCAGGATGTTGGGCTTCCAGCCGTCGACGACGAAGGGATGGTCATAGCCCTTGAAGTCGCGGATGTGGTTGAACTCCGACGAGATGCCGGGGCGGAAAGAGCGGAATTCCCGAAAATCCTGCGGGGTTCCGGCTGCGTCCAGAAGCTTGCCCGTGGGGATCTGGCGTTCGTTCATTTCCAGAATCTTCGAGCTGTTCAGGCGCAGTTCGTGGTCGAGCACCGACCCGCTGCCTTCGCCCGCGAGGTTGAAATAGACATGGTTGGTGAGGTTCACCACGGTCGTCTTGTCGGTCCGTGCGAGGTAGGTGATCTCCAGCGCGTTGTCGTCGTCGAAATCGAATACGGCCTCGACGCACAGCTCGCCGGGATAGCCCTGGTCGCCGTCCTCCGAGACGAGCGACATCACCACGCGGTTGGTCTCCACGCGGCTCTCCCAGATGCGGTTGGCGAAGTTCTTCGTTCCGCCGTGCAGGTGGTTCACGCCGTTGTTGACCTCCAGCCGGTACTCCTTGCCCTCGACGGTCATCTGCCCGAAGGCGATGCGGTTGGCGCAGCGTCCCACGCTCTTTCCCGAGGCGGCTCCGTCGAAGAAGTAGCCTTCGGGGTGTTTGTATCCCAGCGCCACGTCGGCCATGCGGCCCTCGCGGTCGGGCATCTTCACCGAGACGATCGCCGCGCCGTAGTTCGTGAGCTGCACTTCGGCTCCCGAGTCGTTGCGCAGCGTGTAGCGAATGATTGCCTCGCCCTCCGGGGTCATGCCCCAGACGTGTTGTTCGATTTGTACCATAGTTTAATATAAGTTCGACGGGGTTAGGTTGTTTTCAGATCGGAGCGATTTTGTCTATGAACCCCCATCGAACTTATATTACGGCGTTTTTAACGCCGGGGCTCATGTTGAAAATCCCTCTGAATCTCCCTTTGAAAAGGGCGACTTTACTCTATTGCGGGTTTTAGATTGGTCAGCAGATTGTCGATGCGCTTCAGACACTCCTCTTTGCCGATGAACGACGTTACGTCGTACATGCCCGGGCCTTTTCCGGCGCCCACGAGGGCCAGCCGCAGGGTGTTCATCACCTGGCCCATGCCGTAGCCCTTCTCCTCGATCCAGGCGTGGACGATGCGTTCGGTGTTCTCCAGCGAGAAGTCGTCGATTCCCGCCAGCACGTCGCGCAACTCCCGCAGAATGGCGGGATTCTGCCCCTTCCAGTACTTGCGCACCTGCTTTTCCTCATACTCCCGGGGAGCCTCGAAGAAGAACGACGTGAGGTCCCAGAGGTCGGTGATGAACGTGGCGCGCTCCTTCATGATGCCTGCGGCCCGGCCTGCGACCTCGTCCGCGACTTCGATGCCGTGGTCGCGCAGGATGGGCTGGAACAGCGCAGCCAGCTCGGCGTCGCTCTTGTGATGCATGTACTGGGCGTTGAACCACCGGGCCTTGTCGGGCTGGAATCGGGCGCCCGATTTCGAGACGCGGTCGAGCGAGAAGCTGTCGATCAGCTCCTGCATCGAGAAGATC
>OKRY01003392.1_pt1 | contig 11778 bp, 7 predicted proteins | sample 1601121 | NCBI WGS metagenome assembly OKRY01 (sample SAMEA3541546, study PRJEB24748) | human gut metagenome | biome: human gut; feature: human-associated habitat; material: faeces | place: China | collected 2012
GCTCATGCTGATTCGCGCGGTGCCCGTATATGTTGCGCTATCGCTCGACAAACGCGAGAATCCGCTGTCATCGCATCATCGCGTCACCGTAGCGCTGTATTGCACGACCGCGCTGCCGATCATCGTCGCCGTCACGTCACTGGCGGTGAAGGTCGGCACCATGCAAGGCGACACCGCGTCAACACTGGTCGCAGCCGGCGCGATTACGGTGTTCCTAATGCCGCTGCTTGGCTCGATCACATATCAGGTGGCCGACGTACATCCGGTCACCGCGGTTCGGGAGATTGCACACACACCATCCGATTGGCGGACGATCGTGCACGAACATGCGCAGGTGCGTGCGCTGCTGCACCATCAGGACCGGCTCAAGCGTATGGCGGAAACATTGGACGCACTGGAGAAGATGGGAACGATGGGACATGGCGATGCGGCACATAGCAATGCCGGACATGGCGATGAATATCGAGCCGAACTTGTGAAACGTGCGCGCCGCGAAATCGACCGGCAGTTGAAGGAACTCGGCCTGGACCCGCAGCTCACCACGCAACTGCCACACAACTACCGTTATCCGAAGAACTGAAACGCGAAGCCGAGCCTTTCCGGCACTCTAAGTGTCCGATTCTGGAGAAACGGACAACCACAGGGCACTTTCGCCGCATTACTTGTCCGATTCTGGAGAAACGGACAACCGTAACGCACTTTTACCCGTCTAGTTGTCCGATTCTGGAGAATCGGACATTCAGACATGCGCCTATTCGACGGATTTGAGCGAACTAATCGGGTCGATACGATCCAACACCGGATTCACGAACAACTGCACGAGCAGCGCGAAAGCCATGGTCGCGCCGGCCGCAATCACATAGCTCAACGGCTTGCATTCCACTTCGAAATACAGTGCGGGCATGTTCAACGCGGCCGTCAGCAATCCGCCGACGAAACGTCCGAGCGGCAAGCCCAGCACCACGCCCATCATGGTGAGCACCATCATTTCACGGTTCACATAGTGGTGAACCTCTTTGTCGAAGAATCCGAGCACCTTGAGCGTGGCCATCTCGCGTTCACGTTCTGACACGTTGGTGTTGGCGAGCGTGAACAACACCACGAGCGCGAGCCCGCCCGCGAGCGCCACGATCAGCGCGACCACCGCACCCATCAGATCGAATTTGAAGCTTTCCGCCATGTGCGCGCAGCTCACGGCTTTCATGACCGCATCGTCGTCTTCCAGCTTTTCCGCATAGGCGGCCTGGGATTCGCCTGAACCTTTGAGCTTCGCATACATGGCGTTCCACACCAATTGTTGGCCGTTTGACGATGCGCCATTCGAGGTACCGGATTCGCCGTTTTGATTGTCCGATTCTCCAGAATCGGACGCGGAAGATGCGGAAGACGTGCCGGATGCAGCAGTATCGAACAGCTGGCGATAATAGGTTTCGCTCACATACACGTCCGATCCGATCACACTGCGGATCACCGCGCTGACATGCGCTTCGGCCTGCATATCGTCACCGTTGGTCAGCGTTACCATACCGCCCGCTTTGACGCCCATCGCGCTTGCCGCGGACTGCGATACGATCACGCCGTCATCGCCCAGACTTACCGTATCGGCCGCACCATCCACCCAACTGGAGCGCACCGGCTGCAACGTGACCATCTTGCCGAACTCGCTGCGTTCACTGTCGGGCACGGCAACCAGCTGAATGCTTTCGCTCCCCGAATCGCCGGTCAAATCACCCGATTCAACGCGCACGTCCATGCTCGACGTGACGCGACCATCCGAAGCGACTTTCTGCCGCATCGCATCAGCGTCATCATCGTTCGCGACCACCATCAAATCGTACTGATACACGTCCTGATACTGTTTCGCGCCCAATGCGGCAACGGTGTCGTTGATCGCAAGTCCGCACACAATCAGCGCGGTGCAGCCGGCCACGCCGCCGACCGTCATGATCAGGCGCGATTTGAAGCGGAAAATGTTGCGTGCCGTGACTTTGCCGAGAAAGCTCATGCGATTCCACAACGGCTTGATACGCTCCAGTAGAATGCGCGATCCTGCACGCGGCGCTTTCGGACGCATGAGACTGGCCGGCTTCTGTCGCATTTCCTGCGCGCACGCATACACGGTTGCGGCAAGCACGCCGACCACGAACAGCGCGACTCCGGCCGTTCCATACAGCCAGTCGTATGCCAAGCGTACGTCCGGCATCACATACAAGCCTCGCAATACGACGAGCAGGAACGCCGGAATGCCAAGGAAGCCTGCGATCAGGCCGAGTCCACCGCCGATCAGGCAGGCGAACAGCGCGAACAACAGGTATCGTGAGGCGACCGCAAGACGCCCGTAGCCGAGCCCTGTGTATGTGCCGATCAGCCCGCGATCCTCTTCGACCATGCGCGCCATGGCGGTCAGACTCATCATCACCGCCACGAGCAAGAACACGATCGGGAATGCGTTGCCCAGCGATTGGATGGATTCCAGATCAGATTTCAGCGAGCTGAATCCGCCGATTTGCGACCGGTCCTGCACATACCAACGCACTTGCGGAATGCTGTCTTCCAGCTCGTTTTGCTTGGATTGCAGTGTCCGTTCGGTGTCTTTTTTCTGCTGGTCCAATTTCGATTGCGCCTGGTCGAGTTGCGCTTTGGCTTCCGCTAATTGCGGGCTTGCGGCAATTACCGTTTCACGTAGTGTTTCACGGGTTGTTTCGTCGAGGGATCCTGCAGCCGCGCCCGCCTGCATATTGACGATTTGGTCGATTTGCTGATTGAGCTGGCTGCGATTGCTGTCGATCTGCTGTTGCGCTGCGGCGAACTGTTTGTCGGTTTGCGCTTTCGCCTCGTCGATTTGTTTGGTTCCAGCGTCGAGTAGTTCCTGATGACGCGCTTTCTGGCGATTGGTTCGCACCGTGCCGTCGATGCGGTCAGCTACTTCGCTGACGGTGTCGTCGTACACGTCACTGAACGAGTCCTTGTCGGCGGCGCCTTTCACGAGAATGGTGACGGCCGTGTACATGCTGCCGGTCACACCGTCGGACGGCGCAAAGAACGTGTAGTCGCTGGTGGCGGAGGAACGGAACGCGTTCGTACCCGAATAGCCGTCTGGATTGGTGAGATCCTGCGGGTCAAGCACCACGCCCACAATAGTCAGTTTGGTGGGAAAGCTCGGTGCCTGATTGTCCGATTCACCAGAATCGGTCACCCGTGCGGCACGTTTGCCATCCTGCGTGTCCGATTCTGCAGAAGCGGACATCTGGGACCCGTTTTCGCCCGTTTGATTGTCCGATTCTGCAGAAGCGGACACAGAAGAAGACGCCGAATCCTGCGGTGTCACCGTAATATGGTCGCCCTTTTTATATCCGGAATCCTTGATGAATTTGCGCGTCACCGCGATCTCACCGGACTTTTCAGGCATACGGCCACTTTGCAAATACGGCTGGTCAATGCCGTTCGTGCCGATCTCCTGCATGGTCACGGTTTTTTTGCCGTTCAGATCGACGGTCACAGTTTGCGAACGTTCGCCCTGCACTTTCGCAACACCGGAAATCTTACGGAGCGCGGCAATATCGTCATCGGTCAATCCGGCCGTCGACAACACCTGAATGTCGTGCAATCCTTGGGTGTCGAAAAAACGATCCGTCGCAAGAAAAGCGTCTCGGCAACCCGCGTAAATGCCCGTAAGCACGGCGACGCCCAGCAACGAGATCAGTGCGATGGAGATGAATCGCTTCCACGCATGCAACCACATACGCACCATGTCTTTGATGAATGCCATGACGACCTCCAGCCCGTAGCGCTCAAGCAGCACCAACCATTGCTCCCAAAACCTTCATTTTATTGAACTATCGAACTATTGAACACTATGAAACCGAATCCACGCGCTACAGCTACAATCGGGGAAGACGCGCCATACCAAAAACCATAGGCGCGTCACCTACCACTACTGCCGAACGCAACATCGCCAAGATCGCAAACTTTTGCCGAATTTGCCGAATATTGCCGAGGCACCCAAGAAGAGGAAGCATTCATGAGCGACGCAACCGTTGCGAAGAAACCGCGCGAAACCGACGATGTGCCGGTTCCGCCGACGCTGCGCAAGTCTTTGAAGAATCGTCATATTCAATTGATCGCATTGGGCGGCGCGATCGGCACCGGCCTGTTCTATGGTTCCAGCGAGTCGATTCAGCTGGCGGGCCCGGCCATTCTGCTCGCCTATCTGATCGGCGGTCTGGCGATTTTCCTGATCGTGCGCGCCCTGTCCGAAATGGCGGTCGAGGATCCGAAGGCGGGCGCGTTCAGCTATTACGCCACGCAGTACTGGTCGAAGCGAGCCGGCTTTATTTCCGGCTGGAATTACTGGTTCAACTACGTGCTCGTGGCCATGGTGGAGTTGGCCGTGGTTGGCTCGTTCGTGAATTACTGGTTCCCGAACATTCCGAAGTGGGTGTCGGCGGCGGTGTTCCTGGTGGCCATCGCGGCGCTGAATCTTATGGGCGTGAACAAGTTCGGCGAATTTGAATTCTGGTTCGCCATCATCAAGATCGTGGCCGTGCTTGCCATGATTTTCGGCGGTTTGTATGTGATCATCGCGAATGTGCCGACCGCTTCGGGCATTCGCGCGTCGTTCGCCAACTGGTTTACCGTTGACGGCGGATTCCTGCCGCATGGCCTGATGTCTCGCAATGCGGACGGCACGTGGACCGGCCTGCTGATGGCGCTGGTCGTGGTGATGTTCAGCTTCGGCGGCACCGAGCTCATCGGCATCACCGCGGGCGAAACCGAAAATCCGCGCACCACCATCCCGAAGGCCACGAACGGCATTATCTGGCGTATTCTCGTGTTCTACATCTGCGCGCTCGGCGTGATTATGGCTGTGGTGCCGTGGAGCACGATCGACGGCAATTCCAGCCCGTTCGTGCAGATTTTCGACTCGGTGGGCGTGCATGCGGCCGCCGGCATTCTGAATTTCGTGTGCTTGACCGCCGTGATGAGCGTGTACAACTCCGGCCTGTACGCGAACTCGCGCATGCTGTATTCGTTGGCGAAGCAGGGCAATGCGCCCGCGTATCTGGGCCGCCTGAACAAGCGCGGCGTTCCGGTCGGGGGTGTGATCACGTCGGCCATCATCATTGCGATCGCCGTGGTGGTGGTGTTCGTGTGGCCTGATTTCGCGTTCAATTATTTGATGTCGATTGCCACGATTGCCGCTGCGATTAATTGGATCATGATCATGATTACGGAAATTAAGTTCCGTCGCGTTGTCGCCGCCGGCGACGGTCCGAATGATTTGAAGGGATTGAAGGGCCAGGAAGCACTTGACAAACTTGCGTTCAAGCTGCCGTTCGCCAAGGTGACGCCGTATGTGGTGATCGCGTTCATGCTGCTGGTCGTGGTGCTGATGTGCTTCTCCGCAAGCTATCGCATCGCAGTGGTCGCCGGCGTGATTTGGCTGGTCGTGCTGTTCGCCGCCTATCAGATCACACAGAAGCGCGCCTGAAGTCGTAAGGCAACAATGCGCCCATGCCTCAAGCGAGGGGCACGGGCGCTTTTTGATTTCAGATTACGATTTCAGATTTCAGATTTTGATTTCCAATCCGCGATTCCCGGGCTGTTCTGGGGACTCGCGCCGTTCGACCTGTGGTACCTGTCGAAGCAGTCCGGCAACACCGTCGCAATCCTGTATGGCGTAACCCTTGCGGCGATCGCCGCGATCGGCTCGCTGCTCGCTTTCATCCTGCCCTTGTTGGGGCGCAGCAAATGCGCAATCGCAATTTTTTAATTCATCATCGCATTAACTCATCATCGCATCTTATTCCGCTGCCGGAGCGGGACCGGTCGAAGCGCGGGCACGCAATTCGTACGGCCCTTCCATCAGATGCCCCACACGCTCGCCGCCGATCAGCTTGAGCAGCAATCCGGCGGCCTGCCTACCGGTATCGACCACGTCACGGCCCATGGCGGTCAGGTTCGGATACGCCGCGGTGCACATGAGGGAATCATCCCACGACATGATAGAGATTTCCTCCGGTACTTTGATGCCTTGCGAAGCTGCCACGCCAAGGCCAGCCAACGCCATCACATCATTGTCGTAGATGATCGCCGTCGGATGCTCAGAGAACGCCAGCAGGCGCTTCGTGGCCTCGCGACCGGTTTCCGGCGTGTAGTCGGTGTGCAGGCAACGATAACGCATGCCCAGCTCGGAAGCGACGTCCGCAAAGGCGGAATCGCGAATATACGAGTGCGCAAGCGATTCGGGACCGCCGACGCGGGCGATCTGACGATGCCCGAGATCATACAGGTATCGCACCGCTCGGCGCACGGCATCGGCGTCGGCGCTTGACAGACTCGGCAGATTGCCGACCACGGAGGCATCGGCAATGGCAAGCACCGGCATCTCCTCATGCTCCTCAAGCAAGGCAACGCAAGGGTCTCCAAGCTCGACATTGACGAGCAGCATGGCGTCGACGTTGCCAGTAGCAATCCAATCATCGATGATCGAAAGCTTCGCGTCCTCACCCACGGCCATGCGTACCAGCAGAGAATAATCGTATTTTTCCAGCTCGGCGCCAAGACCGGAAATAAGTTCCATCATGTAGGATTCGACGGAAAGCAGCTTCGGGTCGTAACCCAACACTAGACCCACGCGCTGCGTCTTCGCCTTGGCCAGCGCCTGTGCCGCGCCATTCGGCTTCCATCCCAGTTCGTGTGCGACCTTCAACACTTTGTCTCGAGTCACATCGGAAACACCAGACTTGCCGTTGAGCGCATACGAAACGGCGCTACTAGAGACTCCCGAAGCCTTGGCAACGTCAAAAATCGTCACCTTGCTTTTTTGAATAGGCATGTCCGTGTCCTTCTTCTTAACTTAAATCGCAACTTAAACGGTTCATCTACATCGTACAGTAAAAGCGCCGACCAACCTCTTGAAAAGTCAGCGTTCACAACACTTTCGTTTCTTAAGGTTGGCGGCGCTTCAACTTATGTTTTTACTCAACCGAACACGTCAACTGAAATTTCAGTAGTCCTCTATCCACTCTTCTACCGCTTCAGTAGACGGCGTACTCGCGGAAGCTCACCATTCGCGCTTCGGATCGTTGGCGGAACGCGGCACGTTGGCGGCTGCGAACGCACCCGGAGCGGCAAGCGCTGCGGCATCGGCAGTGGCGATATGCAGCACGACGCTTTCGCCCGGAAGCAGCGAGACCATGCCCTCGGCCACCGAAGCCTTCGCGTCGACCTTATCTGCCATGCAGAACAGGTCGCGCACGTAGCTCTTGGCTGTGACGGTAAGTTCCACGCCATCTTCCACGGCAACGGCCGCGGCACTGAGGGCGAGTTTCACGTAAAACATTTCTTGTATTCACGCAATGGTTGCGGCACGGATGGCCATCCGCGCGTTCCGGAAGACGAACAGATGGCCGCCGAACTGACCGCATACCTGGAATCATTCGGCCCGGACCTCTGGCAATAGCCTATGCGCTCGCAGTGCAGCGCATTTTATTTGATTCGTTTCTGCGATTTTGGTGGCATAAATCGCAGAAACGTTGATTTTCCAACGATTTTTTATTTGACTGGTATTTGATTCGTATTTGACTGACGTGCGATCAGCAGGACTTCAATCGCAATATAAAGCGTGCGATTGCAGCACACTATAAGCACAGCAATCGCACGCTATGCATCGTCAACTATCGACAATCATGTGACGCAGCCGTTCAACGCAACTATCTAACGTGATTATTCAGCGTGATCAGAGTCGGTGTGATCGGTCAGGTCCAGCTTGAATGGGTGAGCAGGCAGATTATTGTCATTAAACAACGGTGCCGGACCCCAGCTACGCCATGCGTAGCGCATCATCACCGGCGCTGGCACTTCCGGCGTGGCCAACGTAATCGTGCCGATACTGCGGCTGTTGATCGGAATACCGAATTCCGTGGCGTTGTAATCGACCACGTTGACCTTTGCGTTGACCAGATCGTCAATATCGCAATCCACGAAAATCGCGGCGTAGGCCGGATGGAACACACCATCGGCACCGGCAAGCTCGAAACCGGAACGTTCCGGCAGACGCACCAGCGAAGGCAGGCTCTTGGCGAACTCGTCACCAAAACTGTCGGGCGTAGTACCGCTGAAATGCAGGCCGTGCGCGTACCGGAAGAACAGGCGTACGCGGCCGCCTTCGTCGCAGCGGAAACCCAGCACAGTCGGCCCATACACCGGAATACGGCTCATACCATACACTTGGCGAAGCGCACAATTGCCTAGACGCTCGCCCGGTGTACGTTTATCAACCGGATGAATGTTGTTGTATTCGCCGCAATCCATAGTGCAGATGGCGAACACATTGTCGATGGACTGCGCGGCATCCCACTGGGCCTCGCGCAACACCGGCCACAGCATCGGATCGCCGTCGCCCTCGTCGACCTTCTTGTCAATCCACTGCGGCAATTGCACGATCAGGAACGGCAGGCTTTCGCTCCACAGCGCACGCCATTCACCAATCATCATGCCCAGCAACTCACGGTAGGATCCGCAATACGGCTCGTCTTCCTCGCCCTGATACCATAGGAATCCCGCCAAGGAGTAAGGCACAATGCGCTCCAGCATGGCATGGAACGCGCCTGACGGACGCCACTGCGAGGTCGGCGTCATCGGCGGCGGCCACGGGCATTCGCCATACTGTTGGGTCAGCGTATCCCACGTCACATCAGGATCGTCTTCGCGGGCGGCTGCGATCGACGCATTCCACGTATCAGAACGCGACTGCCATTCGCCGTACTCCAAATCGAACTGTTCCTGCGTTTTACCTGCGATCGCCTGCTCATAGCGCGCAAGATAGCCGCGCCCGGATTCGCTGGAATTCAGTGCATCTTCGCTCGTCCAGCAACTGATCGACGTACCCCCGATATAACAGTCGATAATGCCGATCGGAAGGTCGGAATCAAGTTCATCACGCAGTTTTCGCGCAAAATAGTACGCTACCGCACTCATTACGCCACTATTTTCAGGCGATGATTCCTGCCAGCTTGCCGCATGTTCGGCGTTGCGATTGATCACACCGGTTTTCGGCACATTGTAGAAGCGCAGTAACGGATCGGCACAGTTATCGAGGGCTTCCTCGGCGTCTTCACTGTTGCGCAATTCAAGTTCCATATTGCTTTGACCGCCGGCCAGCCATACTTCGCCGATAAGCACGTCATAATATTCGATGAAATCGTTGCCTGCGGTGACGCGCAACGTGTAAGGGCCACCTTCGGGCTGTGCCGGCAGCATGACGCGCCACGGTGAAAAACCGTTCTTGATCTCTTTGGAGGCGTACGCATGCGCCTGCACGATCACGGAACCATCGAAATCGCGGATTTCCGCGGAAACCTCAAGTCCGGCGCAATCGGCATCAAGCGCGCCGAACACGGCGATGGGCTTGTTACGCTGCAACACCATATGCGAGGCGAAAATCGCGGCGACGTGCAGAACTCCTGACGTGCTACGGTCTTCGGTAGGTTCAGCCGACGTTGTCATTTCAGAACCAGGTGCGGGACCAGTCGCAGTGACCATGACATCTCTTCCTATAGAAAAACCGTAAGAAACCGTACATATCTATCCTAGAACAATATGCGACAGAACATACAAAAAAGACCGCCACCCGTAAGGGCAGCGGTCTTGTAAAAGACTCAGCGATTAGCCGAATGAGCCACATCAGCCACGGGCGATCTTGCCGGTGAAGGTGGCCATATCAGCGTCGTCATCCTTGCCGTTGTTCCAGGAGAACATGGCGCGCAGCTTCGGACCGACGGTCTCGATGCGGACGTTGCCGTACTCTTCCTGCAGAGCCTTGAACTTCGGAGCGCCAGCGTCCTGGTCCTCGATGAACTCCTTGGCGAAGGAGCCGTCCTGGATGCGCTGCAGGTGGTACTGCATGCGCTCACGCACGTGCTCGTCGATGCAGGTGTTGGTGTAGTCGCCGTACTGGGCGGTGTCGGAGCAGGACCAGCGAGCCTTGTTCAGACCGCCCTCGTTCATGAGGTCGACGAGCATCTTCAACTCGTGGCAGACCTCGAAGTAGGCGATTTCAGGCTGGTAGCCGGCGTCGGTGAGGACCTCGAAGCCCATTTCAACAAGCTTGTTCACGCCGCCCATGAGCACATTCTGCTCGCCGAACAGATCGGTTTCGGTCTCCTCGGTGAAGGTGGTCTTGATGGCGCCTGCACGCAGAGCGCCCAGAGCCTTGGCGTAAGCCAGGGTGATGTCCCAAGCGTCGCCGCGCGGATCCTGCTCCACGGCCACGACGACCGGAACGCCACGGCCGTTGGCGTACTCACGACGCACGATGTGGCCCGGGCCCTTCGGGGCGACCATGAAGATCGGGTGGTCCTCGGACGGCTTGATGTAGCCGTAGTGGATGTTGAAGCCGTGAGCGAAAGCAACAGCTGCGCCCGGCTTGATGTTCGGCTCGATGTCATTGGCCCAGATGGTGCGCTGGTACTGATCCGGAGCCAGAATCATGATGATATCGGCCTCAGCAGCAGCTTCCGGAACGGACTTGACTTCCAGACCCTGCTCCTTGGCGTGCTCGACGGACTTGGAGGTCGGACGCAGGCCAACGACGACGTCCACACCGGAATCGCGCAGGTTCAACGCATGAGCGTGACCCTGGGAACCGTAACCGATGATGGCAACCTTCTTACCTTCGAGGACCGAGAGATCGCCGTCGTTCTCGTACCAGATTTGTGCAGCCATTGTACTTGGCACTCCTTTTTATGTAGTGGGGTGAACGCCTCCCGGCGCTCGGGTTTCTACCATTCGCAGATGAATTCGCGTGTTTTTGTGCATGGATTTTGTCCTGCAAACTGGGGTCTATCCTACTCCCGTCCCTTCCTAAATAAGCATTGAGTCCACAAAGTGGGCCACCGCCTAGCCGTGCGGCTCCCCCGACAATCAGTACTGCGATCCCGCATACGAAATATCCCAGTCATAAAACAACACAGCAACAAAAAGAAGCCACCGCGGTGAGACGGTGGCTTCCAACACGTTTCGCGCATATTGCGCTACTACGTTATTCAGCGGCCCTTAACATGCAGCCGCTACAGCGAAATCACTGAACCTGGGTACGAGCGATCTTGCCGTTGAAGGACTCGGCCATATCGGCATCGGCGTCCGTCTGGTTGTTCCAAGAGAACATGGCGCGCAGCTTCGGACCAACGGTCTCCAGGTGCGGGTGGCTGTACTCTTCCTGCAGCTCCTTGAACTTCGGAGCGCCAGCGGCCTGATCATCCATGAACTCCTTGGCGAAGGAGCCGTCCTGAATGCGCTTGAGCTGGTACTGCATGCGCTTCTTGGTCTCTTCAGTGATGACGGTGGAGGTGTAATCGCCGTACTGAGCGGTGTCGGAGCAGCTCCAGCGAGCCTTGTTCAGACCACCCTCGTTGGCCAGATCCACCAGCATCTTCAGCTCGTGGAACACCTCGAAGTAGGCGATCTCCGGCTGGTAGCCAGCCTCGGTCAGCACATCGAAGCCCATATCGCACAGGTGGTTGATGCCACCCATGAGCACGTCCTGCTCACCGAACAGATCGGTTTCGGTCTCCTCGGTGAAGGTGGTCTTGATGGCGCCTGCGCGCAGAGCGCCCAGAGCCTTGGCGTAAGCCAGGCACAGCGGCCAAGTCTTGCCATCCGGATCCTGCTCCACAGCCACAACGACCGGAACGCCACGGCCGGCGGCGTACTCACGACGAACGATGTGGCCCGGGCCCTTCGGGGCGACCATGAAGATCGGGTGGTCCTCGGACG
>OKRY01003393.1_pt1 | contig 11778 bp, 10 predicted proteins | sample 1601121 | NCBI WGS metagenome assembly OKRY01 (sample SAMEA3541546, study PRJEB24748) | human gut metagenome | biome: human gut; feature: human-associated habitat; material: faeces | place: China | collected 2012
GGGGCGAGCAACCCTCGTTGATGCCGGTTTACATGACCTTACAACTCCTAAGATGCACAGCCCGCATATCGCTATACGGCTGGTAGGCTCTTACCCTACCTTCTCACCCTTACCTCCGGGTGGAGGCGGTTATTTTCTTCTGCATTACTCTACCCTTACGGACAGCTTTCTGTTAGGAAGTAGGATGCTCTGCGTTGCCCGGACTTTCCTCTTTTACTATATAATAATGTACCAGCGACAGACCGACCGACTGCTTTCTTCGTGCAAAGGTACGCAAATAAACGGAATTTGTGCTATAATTGTCAGGATTCTTTTGATTCGGGTGTTTGGGGAGCTGTCAGAACGGGCCAGACGAATTGTCAGCGTTGTCACTATTTCACTGGTAATGAATGTAAATTTGTCAGATATGCCAGTTAACTGCGGTTAATGCCCTTGTTTTCATTGTTAAAAGACGGAAAAAAGAATAGGGTAAGAGTACAATCGTATGGATTTTGTTCTACTTTAGCAAATGGAAAGTTAAAACAACGTCGAAATTAACATTTAAAACAATAGAAGGTATGAAAACAACAACTAAGTTTGCGATTGGTTCTGTGGCAGTCGTTGCTTTGAGTGCCGGAGTGGCAGGGGTTACAGCGTATGCCATGATGGAGAAAAATCAGGATAATACTTCTTTTTATGAAAGTTTTGAAACAGCATCTCCTTTACGTACCGCAGCGTTCGATGCTTCCAGCATGCAGCCGGTAGACTTGACCAAAGCGGCAGAGAGTACGTTGAATTCCGTCGTACATATCATGTCTATCCAGCGCAGCAAGATACAGACTATTCAGGGACAACCGGATATTTTTGACTTCTTCTTCGGTGACGGTAGAGGACGTCAGCAGCAAGTACAGACTCCGGAACAGAGAGGTTTCGGTTCGGGTGTCATCATCTCAAAGGATGGTTACATCGTAACGAACAACCACGTGATTGACGGAGCAGATGAAATCAATGTGAAGTTGCACGACGGACGCGAAATGAAAGGTCGTGTCATCGGTACTGACCCGACTACTGACCTGGCACTTGTAAAGATTGAAGGAGATGATTTCCCGGCTATCGTGGTAGGTAACTCTGACAACCTGAAAGTCGGTGAGTGGGTATTGGCAGTAGGAAACCCGTTCAACTTGGGTTCTACAGTGACTGCCGGTGTGGTAAGTGCGAAGTCTCGTGGACTGGGAGCTAATCAGGTAGAATCTTTCATCCAGACCGATGCGGCTATCAATCAGGGTAACAGTGGTGGTGCGTTGGTTAATGCGAAAGGTGAACTGGTAGGTATCAATGCCATGTTGTATTCTCCGACCGGTGCTTATTCAGGATATGGTTTCGCTATTCCGGTAAGTATCATGACAAAGGTGGTAACCGACTTGAAACAATATGGTACCGTACAGCGTGCTTTGCTGGGTATCGGCGGTTATGATATGGGTGGCGAAAGGTATCCGGATGAAATCAGAAAAGAGCAGAAGGAACTGGGTGCTACCGAAGGTGTACAGGTAGTAGAGGTAACCGAAGGTGGTTCTGCCGACGGAATCTTGCAGAAGAACGATGTCATCCTGAAGTTGAATGACAGTAAGGTGAAGACGATGGCCGACCTTCAAGGCTTGCTGGCTAAGTATCGTCCGGGTGACAAGGTGAAAGTTGCCGTATTGCGCGACAAGAAAGAAAAGACCTTTACCATTACGTTGAAGAACTCTCAGGGAACAACCAAGGTGGTAAAACAGGCAGATATGGAACTTCTGGGAGCAGCCTTCCGTGCCGTACCTAATGAACTGAAGAAACAGTTGAACTTAGGCTATGGAGTTGAAGTGACTGGCATTGATAACGGAAGAATGAAAGACAGCGGTATTCGCAAAGGTTTCATTATTCTGAAAGCCAACGGCAAGCAGTTGCGCACCGTACAAGATTTGGAAAGTGTAATGAAAGAGGCTTCTCAGTCACCCGATCAGGTACTGTTCATGACGGGAGTTTATCCTTCAGGAAGACGTGCCAACTATGCGGTAGACTTGTCACAAGCTGAATAAAAGATATTACTAAGGTAAAAAGAATTGGAAAGAAAAGGCGTTTCGATTGCCGAAGCGCCTTTTTGATGTTTATTTGCCTTGTATTTTTCATGAAGATGAACAATCAGACGGTTTAGTCTGTTGTCTTTTATGGCAGATGGTTAACAAAAAGAGAGTAGGTTTGTCTGTTTAAGAAATTTATAGATTCTTTCTTTGGAAATCTACCGCCTAAATAAAATTAATTTTGTACTTTTGTACCCAAATCATTTTATATAGAATGAGACAGTTAAAGATTACTAAAAGTATCACTAACCGAGAGAGTGCTTCTTTGGATAAGTATTTGCAGGAAATCGGTCGTGAAGATTTGATTACTGTAGAAGAGGAGGTAGAACTCGCTCAACGTATCCGTAAGGGTGACCGTATTGCTTTGGAGAAGCTTACGCGTGCTAATTTGCGATTTGTGGTGTCTGTGGCCAAACAGTATCAGAACCAGGGATTGAGCTTGCCTGACTTGATTAACGAAGGTAACCTGGGTTTGATTAAAGCTGCTGAAAAGTTTGATGAAACTCGTGGATTCAAGTTTATCAGTTACGCCGTTTGGTGGATTCGTCAGTCTATTCTTCAGGCACTGGCTGAACAGTCGCGTATTGTGCGTTTGCCGTTGAACCAGGTAGGTTCACTGAATAAAATCAGCAAGGCGTTTTCCAAGTTTGAGCAGGAAAACGAGCGTCGTCCTTCACCGGAAGAACTGGCCGACGAGTTGGAAATCCCGGTAGACAAGATTTCGGATACGCTGAAGGTTTCCGGTCGTCACATTTCAGTGGATGCTCCTTTTGTGGAAGGAGAGGACAACAGTCTGCTGGACGTGCTGGTGAACGATGATTCTCCTATGGCCGACCGCTCTTTGGTAAATGAATCACTTTCGAGGGAAATTGACAGAGCACTTTCTACGCTAACCGAAAGAGAGAAGGATATTATCCAGATGTTTTTCGGTATTAACACGCAGGAAATGACGTTGGAAGAAATCGGCGACAAGTTTGGGCTCACACGTGAGCGTGTTCGTCAGATTAAGGAAAAGGCAATTAGAAGATTAAGACAAAATTCTCGTAGTAAGCTGCTCAAATCTTATTTGGGATAAGGTAGAGATTGATTTCCAAAAAAACAGAAGAGATGTATGAAGGTTAGCTCAGACCTTGATACATCTCTTTTTGTATGTAGAAAGGCTTTTTCTTTGTTAATTTATATGTCTTCTTTCGGTTTTTACGCATAATTGTGTACTTTTGCCCCATAAATTGATGAATTATGCGTTATACAAAGTTTTTTTGTTTTCTGTTAATGATGGTATTTGCTGCTTCTGCATTCAGCAAGCGGCCAAAAGATAAGAACAAATATGGAGTTTATTTGGCAGGCGTTTCTGCTTCATTTACTGATTCACTGGTGTATTTTACTGACGTGCAGTATCTGGACAGTGCTGCTGTAGATGATAAAGGATTGTTGGTGGGCCGTGCGCTGTACAGCATCCAGTTGAAAGACTATTTGGAGCAGAAGCAGAATGGGAAGAACCGTACTTGCTTCATGTTTTTCAGCCGTAAAAAGAAAAACGTGCAGAAGGAACTGAAGAAATTGAAGGAAAAATATACCAAGGGTGGTTCATTGTTCCTTCAGGATGTGAATGCAGAATTTAAGTTTGAGAAGCCTGATTTTGAATAATGCAGATGAAGAAATGGCTTTACACCCTGCTGGTGGTTGTGCTGGCTGCTTGTTCTAATGAAATTCCGGAACAACAGCCTGCGAAACGTTCCGGACGTACGGTGCTGGCATACTTGATTTCAAATAGTCCTAAATCTTTGGAGGGGAATCTACAAGACAATGTGATGGATATGTACATGGCATTGGCTGAAATAAAAGACTCTTGTACGTTGCTGGTATTTTATCGTCCGCAGGAATATGGTAGTTATTTGGATGTACCCACGTTGCTATGTTTTGATACGGATGGGCGTGGCAATGTCAATAACCTTCCAGCCCTGACTGGGACGGATTTGACGTTTGAGACTGTATGCCAGGTAGCACGTAAGAAAGAATACACGATGAACAGTCAGATAGCCACTGATCCGGTTGTTATGGAAGAAGTTTTTAAGGACATGCAGAAGGTTGCCCCTTCTGACAGTTATGGCCTTATTCTAGGCTCGCATGCTTCGGGGTGGATGAAGGGTAATTCTGTGCAGTCAAAAGCCTTTGGTGATGACGATGGTTACAATATAGATATTCCGGACTTGGTAGGTGTGTTGAAGAATAGTTTTTCGGAAAAACTTGATTTCGTATTGTTCGATGCCTGCATGATGGGTACGGCAGAAGTGGGCTATGAATTGAAAGAGGTCACTTCATATTGTATTGCTTCCGTAATGGAGACTCCGGCCTTAGGATTTCCTTATAAGCAGGTATTCTCTTATCTGTATTCTGAGAATATAGATTATTCTGCTGTGTGCCATGAATTTATTTCTTTCAATAAAGTAAACAATGCCTGGGGGACATGTGCAGTGATGGACTGTAGTCAAATGGAAAATTTGGCCAGTGCAGTAAAAGCAAAGCTTTCTGAGTGGCAGGATGCGCTTTCTTCTGTGTCCATGCAGAACGTACAGCAGTATGGAGTGGGTACTTTTCAGTATTTTTCGTATGATGTGCTTGATTTCTTTCGAGAGTTGGGAGGAAAAAGCGGAGTGGCAGAAACAGATTTAAATGAGGCTATTGCTTCTATACAAACTGTGTTGAATGAGGCAGTAATAGCTAAAGAGTGTATCCCAAATCCTTCTAACTCTACTTTTAGGGTTGATGAAGCCCATTTTTGTGGAATCGGTATGTATATTCCGAAGGAGGTTAATGATTACGTGCCTGATAATATTTCTTGGAATAATTGGAATGATTATTACAAACAGTCCATCTCTTGGTATCGTGCTGTAGGTTGGGCAGATTTAAATTTGAACTAATTACAAATTTCTTTACTCTTTGTGTGAACATTCTATTGGCTAAATGTGTTTTTACTTATTAAAACAGATTTATTGATATGTGGAATTTCATCAAAGAATTACGACGTAAGGACCACCAGCGTTATCTTGGTGGGCTGGATTTCTTTAAATATATTGGTCCCGGTTTGCTTGTGACCGTTGGTTTTATTGATCCGGGCAACTGGGCTTCTAATTTTGCGGCAGGAGCAGACTTCGGGTACTCCTTGTTGTGGGTGATTACATTGTCTACTATTATGCTCATCGTGTTGCAGCATAATGTAGCTCACTTGGGAATTGTTACCGGACTTTGCTTGAGTGAGGCTGCTACGAAATATACACCGAAATGGGTGTCACGCCCTATCTTGGGAACGGCCGTGCTGGCGTCTATCTCCACTTCTCTGGCAGAGATTTTGGGAGGAGCCATTGCCCTGGAAATGCTATTCGATATTCCTGTTATCTGGGGTTCCCTTCTCACAGCATTCTTTGTCACAATCATGTTGTTTACCAATTCCTACAAGCGGATTGAACGCTCCATTATTGCATTCGTGTCAGTGATTGGATTGTCATTCCTTTATGAACTTTTCCTGGTTGACATTGACTGGCCTTTGGCTGCCCGTTCATGGGTGACGCCTTCCATTCCTGAAGGAAGTCTGTTGGTGATAATGAGTGTGCTGGGAGCCGTGGTGATGCCTCATAACTTGTTCTTGCACTCGGAAGTGGTACAGAGTAGGGAGTACAACAAGAAGGACGATGCTTCTATCCGAAAGCTGTTGAAGTATGAATTTTATGATACCCTGTTCTCTATGGGAGTAGGCTGGGCCATCAACAGTGCGATGATTCTGCTGGCTGCGGCTACCTTCTTTGCCAATCATATCGGAGTAGAAGAGTTGCAGCAGGCCAAGAGCTTGTTGGAGCCTTTGCTGGGCAATCAGGCTGCTACTATCTTTGCTCTTGCCTTGCTGATGGCAGGTATTTCTTCCACTGTGACAAGCGGGATGGCCGCCGGTTCCATTTTTGCCGGCATGTTTGGTGAATCCTATCATGTAAAGGATGTGCACTCTCGTGTAGGAATTCTACTTTCATTAGGAATAGCACTGGTTGTCATTCTGTTCATCGAGAATCCTTTTCAGGGATTAATTATCTCACAAATGATACTGAGCATTCAGCTTCCGTTTACCATATTCTTGCAGGTAGGGTTGACCTCCTCTAAACGGGTGATGGGGCAATATGCCAACTCCCGGTGGAGCAGTTTTGTGCTTTACACCATGGCAGTGATTGTATCTGTGCTGAATCTGGCTCTTCTTTTCTCAGAAAGTTTTTAAGCTGTCCGTAAATCGGTGCCTGACATCTTTTTCTTATAGTGGTATGCCAGCATCAAAGCTGCCACGGCGAAGGCCAAGGCATCGGATAACGGCATGCTGAACCATACTCCTTTTACTCCATAGAAGGGTGGGAGAAAAGCCAGTCCCGGAAGAAGGAAGAGCAGCTGGCGGGAAAGAGACAGGAAGATGGAAGTCCGGGCCTTTCCGATGGACTGAAAGAACTGGGTGATGACAATCTGTGCACCTACCACCGGGAAGGATAGAATGCCAATTCTCAGGGCCAGTGTCGCTTCATCAGTCAGTTCGTGGTTGTCGGTAAACATGCCGACAAATATACCGGGAAACAGTTCACCGATTATGAATCCTAAGGTAGTAATGATACATCCTGCCGTGATTCCCAGTTTCAAGGTTCTTTTTACGCGGTCGAAATGTTGTGCACCGTAGTTGTATCCCGTAATGGGCTGCATTCCCATGGTGATACCCATTACAATCATGACAAAGAGCATCTGGATACGGTTGAGGATACCGAATGCACCGATGGCCATATCACCTCCATAGTTGAGCAGACGGTTGTTGATGAAAATCACGATGCAGCAGGCGCACACATTCATAACGAAGGGCGACATGCCGATGGCAAAAATGTTGGCTATGATGTGCTGTTTCAGTCGCATGCTGTGACGCTGAAATCGGACTGCCCAATAAAATTACCTGCATAAAATCGCGGGCATACGGCAGGGTAGCTTCGCTGGCTCCGAAGAAAAAGAGAATTGGTTCCAGAAAGATAAATGCCAGTCCGCCCTAGAAGATGGCATTTCCTACGCCCACCAGTGTACAGAAGGCTACCAGCAGGTTCATCAGCGGAAAGGTAATGGCCAGACCGGAGATAGCCAGGGCTCCCACACCGTGACCGATGAAAATACTGTCGATGATGTTGTACAAGGAAGTCAGTGTCATTCCGATAATGGCAGGAATGGAATATTCCACCAGCAGTTTCCCGATAGGGGCCTCTCCCAATATGTGCGGATTGTTTTCTTTCATGTACGTTTGTTTATTTTAATTTCCAAAGTTAGGAATATGAAGCAATATTTTAGAACTTTGCACCGTTAAATCAAACTAAACATACCAATGGACAAAACTAAATGCGTAGCAGCACTTTTTGATTTTGACGGAGTGGTGATGGACACTGAGTCACAGTACAGCATCTTCTGGAATGAGGTAGGAAAAAAATACCATCCGGAATACGAGGAATTCGGAAAAATCATCAAAGGACAGACGTTGCGGCAGATTTACGACCGTTATTTTCAGGGAATGGAGCATGAGCAGGCTGAAATTACAGAAGGTCTGAACCGTTTCGAGACGGAGATGCGCTATGAATATGTGCCGGGAGTGGCAGAGTTCATGCAGACTCTTCGTGCTCATGGAGTGAAAATAGCCATAGTGACCAGCTCGAACGAGAAGAAGATGGCCAATGTGTATGCGGCACATCCTGAATTGAAGAATATGGTGGACCGGATACTCACAGCCGAGATGTTTCAGAAATCCAAGCCGGACCCCGATTGTTTTTTGCTTGGAACCAAAGTTTTCGAGACGCTCCCGGCCAATTGCGTCGTGTTTGAAGACTCGTTCCATGGTATTCAGGCGGGAAACGCAGCAGGAATGCCTGTGGTGGGACTGAGCACCACCAATCCGGCGGAAGCCATTCAAAATCAGTGCGCCCGGGTGATTCCAGATTTCACCTGTTTTACGTATGAAGAAATGATGAACTTGCTGTAAGGCTTGTCTGATTCGGAAAAATCGGCTATTTTTGCGGAAATTTTAGTAAACTCAGAAGAAAACTATGGCAGGATATCTTTCTGGTGATACTCGTAAAGTAACGACTCACCGTTTGATTGAGATGAAACAGAGAGGTGAAAAGATTTCCATGTTGACCTCTTATGATTATACGATGGCGCAGATTGTAGACGGCGCAGGTGTGGATGTGATTCTGGTAGGTGATTCAGCTTCGAATGTGATGGCGGGTAACGTGACGACCTTGCCTATTACCGTGGAGCAGATGATTTATCACGGAAAGTCAGTGATGCGCGGTGTGAAGCGTGCATTGGTAGTGGTGGATATGCCATTCGGTTCTTATCAGGCAGACCCGTTTGACGGGGTACGCAATGCTATCCGCATCATGAAAGAAACACATGCTGATGCTCTGAAGCTGGAAGGCGGTGAAGAAGTCATTGACGTGATTCGCCGTATCATCGGTGCCGGAATGCCCGTGATGGGACATCTGGGACTGATGCCTCAGTCTATCAATAAATATGGAACTTACGGTGTGCGTGCCAAAGAAGATGCTGAAGCTGAAAAGCTGATTAAGGATGCACGTCTGCTGGAAGAAGCCGGATGCTTTGCACTGGTGCTGGAGAAAATTCCGGCTGCACTGGCAACCCGTGTGGCTCAGGAACTGACTATTCCGGTTATCGGAATCGGAGCCGGTGGAGGAGTAGACGGACAGGTATTGGTAGTGACTGATATGCTGGGTATGACCAAAGGATTCAGTCCGCGTTTCCTTCGTCGCTATGCCGACTTGAATACCGTGATGACCGACGCCATCGGACATTATGTAGCCGACGTGAAAGCTTGTGACTTCCCTAACGAGTCAGAACAATACTAAGATTATCACTTATAAGCCGCAGATGCATGGACTGCAAAGTCCGGTTCTTCCGGACAATTTAAAAGTCGCAGTCTGTGCATCTGTGTTTTCTATCAGATGTAGAAAAAATGTGGAACAAGAATTTTAATCTTTTGCTCATCGCTAATTTTTTCCTGTATACGGCAGTGTATATGCTGTTTCCTGCACTTCATCACTGGATGGTGTCAGAAGGAGGGTATACGGGATTTCAGGCCGGAGGTGCCATAGCTATCTTTGGAGCTTCTCTTTTCCTTTTGGGAGCGTTCAATAATTATCTGGTCGATACGTTTAAGCGTAAGAATGTGTGTACGCGTAGTCTTCTGCTGCTGGCGCTTTTGGGACTGTTGTATCCATACGCCAGAGAGTGGGGGATGATTTTCCTTTTGCGTGTGCTTCAGGGAGCCTTGTTTGGGGTGGTACTGATGGCCATGGGCAGTACCCTGGTCATCGATGTAACTCCCAGCCAGTACAGAAACAAGGCCAGTGTGGTTTTCACCTGGTCGGGGGTACTCGGTATGCTGTGCGGCATCCTGTTGGGATATAATGCAGGCTGGTATCTTTCTTTCCAGCAACAGATTTATCTGTTTGTGGGACTTTGCGCCCTTCCGGTCGTACTGGTGTCCATGGTGGAAGTCTGTTTCCGTGCTCCGTTGGACCTTCCGTTGCTGTCGTTCGACCGTTTTCTGCTTTTCCGTACCTTGATCCCGGGTTTGAACATGATGGTGGTTCCCTTCATTTTAGGGGTCCTGTTCAGTTCGATTTTCGATACTTTTTTCTACATTTGTATCATAGCCGGATTTATCGTTTTCCTGCTGCTGGACCGCGTGGTTCGTAAGCAAGTGAACGGCCGTTTGCTGAATGGTGTCGGACTGGTATTGATGTGTGTGGCAGTATGGATATTGGGCTGTTCCACCGAAAAAGAAATGCTAATGGGAGCCGGTCTTCTGACCGGATTAGGCATGGGGTTCTCCCTGCTTCAGTTCTTGCGGATGATGATACGTCTTCCTTTGCACTGTGAGCGCGGAACGGGCTATCACACCTATCAGTTGCTTTGGGAGTCGGGTGTCATGCTGGGCGTGTTCTTCGGGAAATATACAGAAGACATCTCCGAACAACAGTTCCGGGCAGCATCGCTCATTCTGCTGGCAGGCCTGTTGATTTATCAGGCACTGGTGCACGGCTATTTCATGAAACGAATGAAGAATAGATAACTTAACTAATATAAAGAATATGGCAGACGACAAGAAAATTATCTTTTCAATGGTGGGAGTGAGCAAATCATTCCAGAACAACAAACAGGTTTTGAAAGACATCTACCTATCCTTTTTTTATGGCGCGAAAATCGGAATCATCGGTTTGAACGGTTCCGGTAAGTCTACTTTGATGAAAATCATTGCCGGAATCGAAAAGAACTACCAGGGTGAAGTGGTATTTTCACCGGGATATTCTGTAGGTTATCTGGCACAGGAACCTCAGCTTGACGACACGAAGACCGTGAAGGAAGTCGTGATGGAGGGAGTGCAGCAGGTGGTAGACACGCTGGCTGAATACGAAGAAATCAACCAGAAGTTCGGTTTGCCGGAATATTATGAAGATCCGGAAAAGATGGACGCCCTCTTTGCGCGTCAGGCTGAACTGCAGGATATTATTGACGCTACTGATGCGTGGAATCTTGACAGCAAACTGGAACGTGCGATGGATGCATTGCGCTGTCCGCCCGAAGACCAGCTGGTGAAGAACCTTTCGGGAGGTGAACGCCGCCGTGTGGCTTTGTGCCGTCTGTTGTTGCAGAAGCCAGACATCCTGTTGCTTGACGAGCCGACCAACCACCTGGATGCAGAAAGTATTGACTGGCTGGAACAGCACTTGCAGCAGTACGAAGGAACGGTAATTGCCGTGACACACGACCGTTACTTCCTGGATCATGTGGCCGGATGGATTCTGGAGCTCGACCGTGGCGAGGGTATTCCTTGGAAGGGAAATTACTCAAGCTGGCTGGAGCAGAAGACCAAGCGTATGGAAATGGAAGAAAAGACGGCCAGCAAGCGTCGTAAGACGCTGGAACGTGAGTTGGAATGGGTGCGGATGGCTCCTAAGGCTCGTCAGGCCAAGGGTAAGGCTCGTCTGAATTCGTACGACAAGCTCTTGAACGAAGATGTGAAGGAGAAGGAAGAAAAACTGGAAATCTTTATTCCGAACGGTCCGCGTCTGGGAAACAAGGTTATCGAAGCCAAGCACGTGGCCAAGGCGTATGGCGACAAACTGCTTTTCGACGACTTGAACTTCATGCTGCCGCCTAACGGTATTGTGGGAGTTATCGGTCCGAACGGTGCCGGAAAGACGACGTTGTTCCGCCTGATTATGGGACTGGAAAGTGTGGATAAAGGTGAGTTTGAAGTAGGAGAGACTGTGAAAGTGGCCTATGTAGACCAGCAGCACAAGGACATTGACCCGAACAAGACTGTATACCAGGTAATCAGTGGCGGTAACGACCTGATTCGTATGGGTAACCGCGATGTGAATGCCCGTGCTTACCTGAGCCGCTTCAATTTCTCCGGTTCTGATCAGGAAAAACTTTGCGGTATGCTTTCTGGTGGTGAACGTAACCGTCTGCACCTGGCCATGGCACTGAAGGAAGAAGGTAACGTGTTGTTGCTCGATGAGCCGACTAACGATATTGACGTAAACACCCTCCGTGCGCTGGAAGAAGGCTTGGAAGACTTTGCCGGATGTGCCGTAGTTAT
>OKRY01003396.1_pt1 | contig 11767 bp, 16 predicted proteins | sample 1601121 | NCBI WGS metagenome assembly OKRY01 (sample SAMEA3541546, study PRJEB24748) | human gut metagenome | biome: human gut; feature: human-associated habitat; material: faeces | place: China | collected 2012
AATGCGGCATAAATACCCGATAGGCTAATGTCTCGCCCTAAACGGTGTTTTTCTTCGGTGTAAGCCGTCAATTTTTTTAGAGCTGCAGCTTTGATTGGCTCGTATTCAGGGCCACGATAAAGATGTAATTTGGCGCGGATTTCGTAGGATTGGATCACCGCACTTTGTACGATAACGCGGTCGCCAATAGGACGGATGTCATCATCATTAAGTTTGGCTCTAACTACATTTAAAAGGCTTTCGTCAGCCTCGCCTTGACCATTACGGCTTAAAATCGTAACAGTGACATTAGCGGGCTGTGGTGATACCACAGACACATCTGCAACATCAGGGTGTGCAGAGAGCGCGTGGAAGATATAAGCAGAGCGAGGACCCGCCACAGAAAGCCCCTCAAAGGCTAATTGAGTGCGCAATCTTAATGAGGTGTCATCTTCTAAAATTTCGGGAATTTTAGGCGTAACATTATTATTCGCCTCTTGAATGACTTGTCTTTTCACATTGTAATTAGCGGCAATCACATCTAAATCTGAACCGCTTGCATAGGCTAACATTGTGGCTTTTGCCGCATTGTTGATGCGGTTTCTTTCCATCAGCTGTAGATAAACTACTTCTTGTAATAATTTTGTGATAGGTTCACTTTCTAAACTTAATCGTGCTTGCCAAAATGCTCTTTCATCTTGTGGAAAAAGTGCGATAAATTCAGCTTTTCTGTCTGCGAGCAAACTTTCAAAATCTAAATCTTCTAGCACTTTCGGTGCATCTAGTTTTGATAAATCGACTAATTCGCTCATTGTTTATGTCCTAAAAATAGTTTTTCGTTGCGCATTTCTTGGTTATCTTTGCGACTGCGTGCGACATAACTTGCCACAATGCCACCTTCAACCAATTCTGGTTTAAATTGTGTGATCTGTACGCGTGGTTCCCAGCGATTAATTGCGGTGACGGCACAAGCTGCGAGTTGTAATAACAATGTGTGGCTAATTGGGCGGTCTATTAGCAGGGGAATTAAACTGCCATATTCACGCCGCTGAATACGTGAGCCAACTGGTGTTAGCAAAATATCGGCAATGGATTGTTTAATGTGGTCGCTTTCGTTTTTTAATGTTTCGCCAGTGTATCGATTCATTATTCTGGTTTTCCTGTTTTACTCTGGCCACCTTGTACGCCACCGTGTTTATGGTTAATTTGACTGATTCCACCTGCGGTCATGTCGCCAGTACTTGTTACACTTCCTTCAATTTTTACATCGCCTTTAATTTTTACCGTTGGGCAAAAGATTTCGATTTGTTGTGAAGCATTGATGAAGGCGGATTTAATCCCGACAACGTTCAGCCGTCCGCTTGTTTGGTTGTATTCAATGCTTGCGCCATCGGCAAATTTAATCACATGCACATCGGGCGAATGGCTTGGGCTGTTTTTGGTGTAAAGCCCGACCAATACGCAAGCCGTAGTGAATTCACCGCTTGCGGATAAAATCACGCATTGTTCGCCTTTAGTCGGTGGCGACCACGTTGTTGTTGTGCCGGCACGGAGTGTGACGAGCGGCAAAAAATCCGTAAGGATTTGACCGCTCTTTACGCGTGCGCGTGCCGTGGCGTGGTCCACCTCGGCAATAATACCGAAACGGATCAGGTTATCAATGCGACGGGTTAATTCTGCGGACATAGTATTCACGGGTTGCAATAAATAACGCTATTTTTGGCGACTTCGCGAAAAGTTGCGATGGTTGGACGGTGTGAAGTGGCGGGCAACAAAAAAGGGCTTTCGCCCTTTTGGTTAAGCACGGTCACGCAAACTACTGCGCGCACGGGCTTGTTGTTGGTTTTGGATGCGTTGCAATTCTTTCGCCACTTGTTGCGCAATGGCTTGTTCGTTCATGCCTTGCGCGGCATTAATCGTGATTTGCACGTTCATCGGTTGCGCCACTTGTGCCGCCACTGGTCGGGCGGGAATTGGCGGTCTGTTATCCACCTGAATTGGTGCGGCGGTGGCAAGTCCGATACCTAAACCGCCCGCAATTAAGGCTTGTTTCCCGTAATTTAAAGCATTAAGTGTTGCCACGCCAAGGCGACTTGTGGCTTCTTTTGTCATGACATATTCACCGCCATGAACAATGCCCATTGGTTGATATTTCCCGCCATTTCCGGTGTAACCGCCTGTTGCGTATTCTGGAATATCTGCCATTGCGGCCATGGTTTGACCAAGCACGCCATTTCCAAACGCGGCTTTCATGGTTTCTTCTTTTAATGCTTTGGCTTTTTGATTTTGCTCGTTGATTTTAGGTAGATTATCAATCAACCACTTCACGCCATCAATTAATAGTTGGAGTGGTTTTAATGCTAAATCAATGCCAAAAGCGACCCATTCCCCAAATTGTTTACCTGCGCTTGCGGCGGCATCTAAATCTTCTTTTGTGCTTTGTATCGGAGACAATAAATCAGTAAACCATTTCACCGCTTTTTCAATCCATCCAACGACAAAACCAAATGCAGTGCCAAGCGGTTTGAATTTTTCAAGCACAGGGGCGAGACCTGATTTTAAGCCTTCAAAGAATCCACCGAAGAAGGCCTTGATTGGTTCCCAGAATTTATAGATTAAGAGTGCGGCACTAATAAAAGCTGCTCCACCAAGTGACAGAATATAAGGCATAAGTTTTAGTGGGGAAAGTAGCCATCTTGAGATTGCACCGCCTACATCTATAACTTTTCCCATAAATTTAGGTAAAATAACATCCAATTTTGATAATCCAAGAACAAGCCTTGCGATGGGGTAGAATACAAAACTTGTTAAAAGACTCAATGCGCCGAGTGCCGTGACTGCACCTGCCATTGCCGCGCCCCATTTAACGATTTTTGCGGTCAATTCTGGATTTGCTTTTATCCATTCATTGACTTTTCGCACTATTTCAGTGATTGATTGAACAGTGGCGCGCATATCGTCAGAAATAGTGTCATAAATAGCAATGCCGACAGCCTCACGGGCTGATTCAAGATTTTTAATGTCACCGAGTAAGTTATCTGCCATTATTTGCGCAACTTGTTCGGCTCGACCCGCAGAATTTTTTAATTTATCTGTAAATTCCTGAATACCATTTACGCCCGCTTGTTTGACTAATTCAACCATTGCCGTTGCGGCTTCAGTGCCAAAAATGGCTTTGTAATATGCCATTCTGTCACCGGTTCCCATTTTGGCGGTTTTACGCTCTACATCAATCAAAATATTAGTTAACGCGCGCATATTTCCACGGCTATCTTTGGCAGACACTCCTAGGCTTTTCAATGCTTTTGCTGCTTGTTTAGGTGGTGCGGCAAGTCTTAACATGGCAGAACGCAACGATGTACCGGCCTGCGTGCCTTTTATTCCCACGTTACCCAATAAGCCGACCATTGCTGACATGGTTTCAAAGTCTTGGCCTGTTGCCGTGGCAATCGGTCCAAGATATTTCATTGTGTCGCCCAAGCCTTCAAGGGTAGTGTTTGAGCCAGAAAATGTGGCTGTGAGTACATCCGCAACCCGACCCATTTCGTCAGCGGAAATTTTAAAACCTGAGGAAATATCTGAAGAAATATCAGACACTTGCCCCATTTCTATTCCTGCGGCTTTCGTCATAGATAAAATAGCTGGCATTGATTTTTCGATTTGGTCAGCATTAAAACCCGCCATGGCTAGATAGCCTTGACCTTGTGCGACTTCACCCGATGTAAATGATGTTGTCGCACCAAGATGAATCCCTTGATTGCGTAAACGTTCAAGCGCGGCGGCTTGTTCTGGGTTCGCTTTACTCAATCCTGTTAATGCTTGCACGCGCGAAAAGTCTTGTTCAAAGTCAAGTGCAGGTTTAAGCATGACACCTGACAGCGCATTTGTCACTGTTCCTGCTATTATTGAGCGCTGTCCGAATGTTCGTAACTGGTCGCTTTTATTTTTTAAATTATCCACGCTTTCGCGGTAAGATTTATATTTTGCTTGTCGCTGATGCAACTTTGCCATTGCTGCATTTTGTTTTTCGATTGCCGCCGTTGATTGTTTAATTTTTTGCTTTAGTTTTTCTTGGCTTTCCTTGAATTTTGACGTGTCAAATCCGCCTTGTCTTAGTGATTGGCGCAATTCGTTCAGTTTTTTCCGCTGATGTTCTTGTGCTTGCGCTAATCGGTGTGCTGATTTATGCGCGGATTCGACTTGTCTTTTTAATGCTGCTGTCGGTGCGGCAGTATTTTTTAATTGTTCGGCTAATTTCTTCGCTTTTTCTCGCGCTTCTACAAGTTTTTGATTGTTTTGTTGTAGTGCGTTTTCTAATCGTTTGAATGAATTAGCGGTTTTTTCTTGCTGTTGTAATTTATTCAGCTCGGTTGTTGTGTTTTTTACTTTTTTCTGCAAAGAATCAAGCTGTTTTTGTACGCTTTTTAATGGCGTGGTGAGCCTATCTACTGCATCTAAAACAAATTTCAACTCTAAACTTTTCATATTTTCTCGCTTTTTCTTGACTTTTCAGAAAGAAAGATTAAATAATGTACCAAAACAAAGGGGGCTATATGATCACAATTCTTTTTCTGCTCATCTTCGCTTTTGGTGCTCTTGGGCTCGCTGTCGGTTTCGGTTTGATTGCATTGCCTTGGTTAGTTTCTGGCATTATTGCCGCGCCTGTTCTGTTTCTTTATATGTTGATGATGGGGTCGGTGCTTTGGCTTGCTGAAATCAACTTTTTCCTTGGTGTTGCAGCACTTGCAGTGTATTGCTATTGGATTCACATTATTCGCAAGCACATCAAATTAAAATCACAATCTAAAGACTTAATTGCTCAATAATTAAGTTTTCAATCAACTCCACATCACTTTCCGAAAAGCCCAGTAATTCACGCTGGGCATATTGCACTTTGAAATCTTTATTTTTAGATGGGCTAGCGCTTAAACCGTATTGATGCACTGCAGCAATGGCGGCACTTGAGCCATTAAACCCCACTGAAACTTCGTTACCGTTTGACCGCACTTTTAAATGTCGGGCGGTGCGAAGTTTAGCGAACATGGCTTTGCGTTTGATTCGTCCTTTCTTTTTTCTAAATTCTTTACGTGGTTTTCTTGGTTCAAATGCTGTGCCGTCTGGGTTTTCTTGACGTGCGATGCGGGCTTGTTGATTTTTTCGTAAAGCTTGCCCAATGTTTCGTGCTAACTGGCGGCGGGATTGCGGTGAGAGATTATTAATAAGTGCGTTTAGTTTCGCTTGGACTTCTTCCACCGTTGCCATTATTCACCGCCTTTAAAAATTAGATTGCTTTCTTCAATTTCGCCTAGATACACTTTCACTTTTCCTAACTGTTCCCATTCCGGTGCGGTTGGTTCTGTGGCGTAAGTCATCTGCACGTTTTCGCCCACTTGTTTTGCTACAACTCGTTCGGTAAGTTGGATTTCAAACGACACGTCCGCCGTGTTGTTATTGTTGTAATCCAGTTGGAATTTAAAGGCGTTTTCGCGCATTTGTGGGTTTTCAAAGATTTCCGGCTGATTTGTGCGCAGGTAAGCAATCATCGGCACAATGAGCGCGGCAATGTCGCCCGCGTAGTCGGTGGCAATCACATTGAGGGTGTAGCGATATTCAAAACTGAAAGAGGGTGCACCCGTGGCAATCACTTGCCCTCCGTCCACGTAAAGTTGCAAACGGTCGGGGTTTTTCACAAAGTCTGCATGACTTTGCTCAAGGATTTTGCGCAGTTGGTTTGGTTTTTTCATTTTTCTGCTCGCAAATAAGCGGTTGATTATTTTTATCTACGGCGACAATTAAATGCCCGTTGTCGGTCATCAAGTAGCCCACTTGATGAATACAAACCTCGGTAATTCTTCCGTCTGCATAATTTGAGTATTTGCCCCAAACGCCGTCACTAAATGGCACGGTATAAGTATCGGCTAAACAAGGCAATGCGGTAGTGATAGCAAGGCAAAGTGCAGTTCTTCTCATTTTCTAAAATTCCGCTGACGTTTTTCTTCAATTTCTTGGCAAGTCACACAACGGGTCACGCCTTGAATCATCTGTCTGCGCTTTTCGGGAATGGGTGTATCGCAATCTTCGCAATATAAACGGCTGACTGCTTGGAAAGTGCGGTTGTTTTTCAATGCGATTTCGCGGTGCATTTCTTCAAATTCTTGCGCGCGGTCGAATTGGTCGGTCATTGTTGCGATTCCTTGTTAAATTCTTCAATGCACGTTTTCAGGCTGTTGTTTTCAATCACGCACAGATTTAATTTGTGCTGTGTTTGTTGATATGCCTCGGCAAGTTCGCCATTGGTTCGGACTTGTGGCGCGTATGCAGTGCATTCTTGCGCTTGTGGGCAAAGAATAGGCTGCTTAATGATCTGCGGTGCTGTTGAGCACGCCACGCACGCTATCAGGAATAAGGCTATCAGCCCAAGTTTGATGTTGTTTAAGTGCATTTTTTAAATCCTGTGTTTGCTTGGTTTGAGAGATTTTTAATTGATTCACGGCTTCCGTGAGTGCTTTTTGTTGCTCGTTGAATTTATCCACGCTTTCATTTAAAGCAACGTAAGACGCTTCCCATTGTTGTTTTAATTGTTCTTCTTTTGCCGCTTCGGCTCGCCAGTGGTTGGCTTGCCATCCTTGAAACAGGATGATCGCCACAAGCATGAGCGGGCCAACCAATAAAATGTATTTTTCTTTTTTCGTTAAGAACCCAAACATAATGCTTTCTCCTTTTGTCGTCTTTCAATTAAGCCTTTCAGTGGAACGCCGTTTGCATAAATCCATCTTTCAAATTGACCGCACATGGCTTTGCTATATCCTTTCCGTGCCATTTTAAAAAGTGTGCTGTTTTTTAATCGCCCACATCCAACATTGAATGTGATTGATGTCAACGCATCAAATCCACCTTGCGGCATGCCTTGACCGTTGGCATAGGTATTCACGCACTTTTCGGCTTGTTTAATGCCTTTCGTGTATAATTCGGCCACTTCTTGCAAGGTGTAAATTTTGTTTCGGTTGATTTTTTCTACTGCATCCGTTGTGCCAATGCCGACTGTTAAAACATCAGCGGGGCATTGATAGGGTTTTTGCATGCAACCTTCTGCATTGCCAATCAACAACAAGCCTTTTTCTGATGTTCGAATTTCATTTCCGTGCGTGGCAATAGCAAGCCCTACAACAGCCGTGACGGCGCAGACGTATTTCGCTGATCGTTTAATCATGGTGATGGCTCCGTTGATTCAATTCTTTTTCTTTTAATTCAAAATCTTTTTTCTTGTAATACCAATTTACAAGGAATGTTGCGACGCCGATCACAATACCTGTTACTGATGCAACGTCTGCCCAATTTACATTTGAAAACATATCTGCAATGCGTCCTATGAAGAAGGCAAATAATCCTGATGTGTAAGACGCTTTTGATGGTGTGTCGTGCATATCAGCTCCAAAGTTGTATAGTGTCACTTGCCACGCTGATCTTTTCTGTGTCAGTTTCTGGCAATATTACTGGTGTTCCGATGGGAATGACGGGTTTATCCATTAAGTGCGGATTTAATTCACACGCAATTTCTAAAAGTCCTTCACTGCGGCCAAAATAGCGATAAAGAATGGCGTCCAAGTTGTCATTTTGTTGTGCGTAAACTTCCATCAAATTAACTCCGCATCGACCCGTCTTTTGCCGATAATGTCGCTAATGGCAAAGCGTGCATCTCGTCTTAATTCGTTGATGCTGTCTTTGAGTAAATCCATTTTCTTTTCGCCATCATTGGTGCTGTCATAGCTTGCGTAACGCTCGTAAAGGTTAGCCAGTGCCAAACAGTTCACCGCGCGTTTATAGCGATAAATCAACACGCTTTCGCCGTTGACTGATGGTGCGGGGATTTGTTCAAGGAAGTGATGTTCGCTTTGTGCTTTGAATGTAGATAATTCATCATTCACACTGGCGATGGCTTCAATCAATGCATCTTGCAAGCGTTGTTCGGTGACTGTGCCGTCTGCTCGATATTGATTGCGAAAAGCAGAAAGAGAAATGTCAGGGAAAAAATCATCGTTCCGAATAATATCTTCGCCTGTTCCGTAATCTTCCAGTTGTTTTTGCACTGCACCCATCTCATAATCGGGGGCGAGTTTGATTGAGATTGCACCGTCTGACATAAAATCTACCTATAAAAAAGCGGGGTGAGGATAAAGAGCAACAATCAGGAAAAGAGGTAAAGAAACCTGACCGCGCTTTTATCCGCCCCGCGGGTGCGTGGTTTGCTCGTTATCAAATCCGATTATTCATCGGCTTTGCTTAATTTTTTGCGTAATTTTTTAATGTCACCTTTCACGCCAACTTTCTGATCTAACCCTAAAGCACGTTCAAGGTATTGCAAGGCTTGTTCAGGGTTCTTTTCAACCAATAACAAACCTAATTCCCGCAATAATCGCGCACGGCTTTCATCAGGCATGTCACATTCAGCGGTGATACGTTGTACTTGCTCTAAGTACGACACTTCGAATGGCTGATTGGCGGCTTGTGCGGTTTTTGCTTGGTCGGCAAATTCTTCAGCCAATAATGTGCCAAGGGTTCGCGTAAACGGTTCAGGCAAACGCAAATCATGGAATACGGCATAATCAGCAATCTGCAAGGCAAGGTGATATTCCCCGCAGTCGATTGCCCACACGCACCATGTCATCAAGACGTTATCTTGTTTCCCTGTTCCGGCAGACAGCGCCCCTGTAATCCATGGTAGATAGTCAGGCAAAATTTGCTTTTTAAATGCGGCCTTGCGTTCTGTCGATTGGATGTTTTTTAAATCCTTTCGATGTCGCGCAAGAATGCGGCACATTTTTTCGTATTCCGTGAAGTCGCTTAGATCTTCGGTTTCCGCTGCGTGAGCCACAGCAGCGGAAATGGTGCGAAGATGAATTTGTGCGGGTGAAAGGCGTTCAGCCATTATTCTTTATCTTCAAACGTGATGTTTTCGATTAATGCCGCGCAACCGTATTCTTCGACTTTGTAGTCGATGTTTTGCGATAAGTAATCTTCTACGCGGTTGCGTTTCGGGTTGTTCTTAATGAAACGACGCATTGAACCTTCCTGAATGTAGATGGATAAGTTATCCAACCGGGTAATCAGGATTGAGTTTTTCGGGAAGAACGGCACGCGAATCGCTTTTAAACCACCAATTTGTTTTTGTGAGATGATCACCTGGCTTGCAAGGTCATCCGTCGGTTTTAAATCCGTGTTAACGATGTTGAAGTATTTATCGTTTAAGATTTCACGACCGCAGATAACCACTAATTCGGTGTCATCGGCGTAAACTTCATCAATTAAGGTGTTGACTGCATCAAGCACTAAGGCATCAATGTTTTCATAGCCGTGGTTTTTGGCTTGACCTTTACCCACTTTGATTTTGTTCTCAGTATTTGCACCGTTCATTACATGTGTTGGCATATCGTCACGTAATTGTTGTAGCCAACCTTTTTTCACGTCTTGCAGTTTCGGATTTGAAGACAAATCGGAGGTTTCACTGCGACTTGTGCCGTTTAGCCCCATCATAATGAGGTTTAAGGCGATAGTTTTTTGCGTTAAATTCGCCAATTTTTTCTGGAAGTCAGGGTGTTTCGCCCATTGGTCGAGTTTTGGCCATGGAATATGCGTGTCGAAATTGACTTGTTCGCATTTATATTTGCGACCGGTCATTTTGGAAACGTCTTTGGTTTCGCGCTCTTTGGTGTTGGTGTCTGTTGTGCTTGCAATCGCGGAAGCCACTTCAAGACCGACCAATTCCGCTTCCATTAACGGATCACGAACAACATTAATCCATTGTAAGAAGTTCGAACTTAACATCACTTTTTCAATCAGTTTTTGTTCTACGCTTGGGGTGACGGTAAATGTTTCTGCCACATCATTACTTGTTACACCGTTTAATTCAGCGACACGTGCCACATAGGCATTAAATTTCTGTTTAGTTTCGTTGCGCATGGTTGTTCCTTTAGCAATCGGTTAAAAATTCGGATTTACCTTCACCGGCAACGATTGGACGTTTGCCGAAGTCGGCGGACGGTGCTTTTTCAAGCTCAGTGAATTTGGCTTGAATGCTTTCATTGGTTGCTTTCACTTCTGTTAATTCGTTTTGCTGTTTTGCTAAATCGGCAGAAAGTGCGGTCAATTTTTCCAATGTTTCTTTGGTTTGTTCCGCTAAAAGCTCAATGGCTTGCGTTTGGTCGGCAAAGCGTTCATCGTCGGTTTTTTCTTTGTCGGCAAATAATGCGCGGATTTTGGCAAAGACAGACAGCCCTTTTTCTTTCACTTCTTCAAACTCTAATTCGGTTTCAATTGCGGCAGTGAAAAGGTTTTCGACTTTTTCTTTGCGGTTGTTGAGAGGATTTGCGCTTGCACCGGCAGAAAATACCAACATTTCTGTGCCAAGACTTGCAGGATTGTCCGTTACAGCCAAACCGACTAAATAGGCTTCACCTGTGTCGGCAAAATTCGGATCACACTCAATAGAGGTGTAGATTTTTTGACGGTCTTTATTGAGTTTGATTAAATCGTCCGTTGGGTCGATTTGAGCCAGTAACTGCAATTTACCTTCAGCATTTTCTTCCGTTTTTAAACCAACCACATCACCATAGCATTTTGAGTGCGGATCATCATTCCACATATAACGCCATTTAATGTGTTCAAGATTAACGCGTGCACCGTATTTTTTAGGATCATAATTTGCCGCCATTTGTTCAATCCAAGTGCGATTGATTGTGCGACCGTCTGTAGTTGCTCCTTCCGTTGCGACTACAAACCATTTTGAAGTTTTTGCCATTGCTTATCCTTTGTTTGGTTTGATTCAAAGATTGCCATTATTCTGAAAGTTTTAATTTTGGTGGTCTATGAGTTGCTTTTGTTGTATGCCGATTCACAGAGCAAGCGGAAAGACTAACATTCGTCCCCTTTCTATTATGCTGTTGTAAGTAAATAGAAATGATTAGGAATGGACGAACAAGTTATTAATCAATCTTCCCCCGAAGTGACGGCGGAAATAAAAAGAAAAGCACAACAGATGTATTTTAGCGGTTACAAAATCGCTGAAATTGCTCGTCAGCTTGATATCCCCGCGTCCACGATTTCCAGTTGGAAAGATCGCGAAAAATGGGATGATGTCGCCCCTGTTGGTCGGGTTGAATTAGCCCTTGAAACAAGATTGAATTTGCTGATTGCCAAAGAAGAAAAAAGCGGGGCAGACTATAAAGAAATTGATTTGCTTGGTCGCCAAATGGAACGCATGGCGAGAGTGAAAAAATATTCTTTCGGTGATGGCAATGAAGTGGATTTAAATCCTAAACTTGCTAATCGAAACAAAGCCGAACGGAAGAAAGCAGAACAAAATGCCATTGATCAGGAACAAGAAGAATTTCTGATTAATGGCTTTCTTGATGGGATGTTTAATTATCAGCGTGTTTGGCATAAAGCCAAAGAACATCGCATCAGAAATATTTTGAAAAGCCGACAAATCGGGGCGACTTACTATTTCGCGCATGAAGCCTTTATTGACGCATTGACAACTGGACACAATCAAATCTTTTTGTCTGCCAGTAAAAAACAGGCATTGCAATTCCGCTCTTACATTGTGAACTATGCCAAGCAAACAGCGGATGTGGATTTAAAAGGCGAAACCATCAAATTGCCAAATGGGGCAGAATTGATTTTTCTTGGTACGAACTCCGCCACGGCACAGTCTTACCACGGCAATTTATATTTTGATGAAATTTTCTGGGTCCCTAAATTTGAAGAAATGCGGAAAGTTGCATCCGCTATG
>OKRY01003397.1_pt1 | contig 11761 bp, 9 predicted proteins | sample 1601121 | NCBI WGS metagenome assembly OKRY01 (sample SAMEA3541546, study PRJEB24748) | human gut metagenome | biome: human gut; feature: human-associated habitat; material: faeces | place: China | collected 2012
TTGGCCACTTTCCTTTAGAAAATCCACAGTTGTAGCTAGCATCCGAGTCCGGGGCAGGCAGTCCTTTCTGCGTGGATTTTAGAACAACTATTTCACTAACTTTCAAGTTAATTCATAATTGCATGCATCCTGCATATACATATAACACCAATGGCAGGAGGTATTTTTATGGACTATGCAGTGAATACATACGATCTGTATCGGGATATACAACAAAGAACGGGAGGAGAGATCTACATAGGGGTATTGGGACCGGTGCGGACGGGAAAATCCACGTTCATCAAACGCTTTATGGATGAAATGGTGCTGCCCTATATGGAGGATGAACATGCCAGAATGCGGGCGCAGGATGAACTGCCTCAGAGCGCGGGAGGTAAGACCATTACCACTACGGAGCCAAAGTTTATTCCCAACGAAGCGGCAAAGGTGCGACTGAATGATGATATTGAAGTATCGGTACGGCTGATCGACTGTGTGGGATATATGATCGACGGTGCGGCGGGACACATGGAAGAAGATGCGGAGCGCATGGTGAAGACTCCCTGGTCGGAGGAAGAGATTCCGTTTACCCAGGCGGCAGAGATCGGCACGGATAAAGTCATGCGGGATCATTCCACCATCGGTCTTGTGATCACTACGGACGGCAGTATCGGGGAACTTCCCAGAAGCAATTATCTGGGAGCGGAAGAGAAGACAATCCTGGCGCTGAAAAAGTCCGGAAAACCCTTCCTTGTGCTGGTGAACAGCCAGAAACCTTATTCCGAGGAGACCAGACAGGTAGCGGAGGAAATCGGGAAGAAATACGATGTGGCCGTGATGCCGGTGAACTGCGAGCAACTGAAAAAGGAAGACATTAATCGCCTTCTGGAAAAAATCCTGTATGAATTTCCTCTGACAGCAGTGGAATTTTATTTCCCGAAATGGATGGATATGCTTCCGGTGGATCATGCGGTAAAACAGGACCTGTTAAGACAGATCCGGGAATTGATGAACAGCTATGACCGGATTCGGGATGTGGCGGGACACCCTGTGGAATTGCAGGGAGATTATATTCAAAGCTGCAAGATGGAGCCGGTGCAGTTGTGGAACGGTATTGTTCCGGTACAGGTAGGAATCGACGACAGGTATTATTACGAAATGCTTTCCGGAATGTTAGGAGAGAACGTAGAGGATGAATACCAACTGTTGAATAAACTAAAAGAGTTGGCAGAAATGAAAAAGGAATATACGAAGGTGCAGGATGCATTGTCCATGGTGAAGATCAAAGGCTACGGCGTTGTGACTCCGGACAGAGAAGACATTGCACTGGAGAAACCGGAATTGATCCGCCATGGCAACAAGTTTGGTGTCAAAATCAAGGCCAGCAGCCCCTCCATACATATGATCCGCGCAAATATCGAGACAGAGATCGCTCCCATCGTGGGCACAGAACAGCAGGCTCAGGATCTGATCCATTTTATCGATCAGGCGGAGGCGGAGCACGGTATCTGGGAGACTAATATCTTCGGCAAGACTGTGGAACAGCTGGTGGATGACGGCATCACCACGAAAGTTGCTTCCATCGGAGAAGAGAGCCAGCTGAAACTCCAGGATACCATGCAAAAGATCGTCAACGACAGCAACGGTGGCATGGTTTGTATTATTATATGATTCCATAACCCACCCATGGAAAGTCTGCAAGACTGCCTGCAGGCAAAACAGACTTTCTATGAGGGGAGTAAACACACATGAGCAGGGGAGAACGATAGTCCGAAATGCGAATGTGGGTTACAATTTCGAGAGTGCGAAGCACGGAGAAATTGTATGGGATGTTAGCTTTCCATTGCTTTTTTCCCGTGCATTTTGTATAATACCTTTGTTGACTTTGCTTTATTTTTCTGAAAAACAGGAAGAATATTTGCTAAATTGCATGAAAATACGGCTAAACGGAGGATATAGATGAATCAGGTATATGCAAAATTACAGAACTGTTATGAGTGTGTGAGAAAAAAGACGGATTTTGTACCTAAGGTGGCGATCGTTTTGGGATCGGGCCTGGGCGATTATGCGGAACAGATCCGTGTGGTGACGGAGATCCCTTATGCGGAGATCGAGGGATTTCCTGTTTCCACCGTACCGGGGCATGCCGGTAAATTTATCTTCGGTTATCTCGATGAGATTCCTGTGGTGTGTATGAAGGGAAGAGTACATTACTACGAAGGTTATGATGTGACGGATGTGGTACTGCCCACCAGACTGATGAAACTGTTAGGCGCTGAGATTCTGTTTCTGACCAATGCCGCAGGCGGTGTGAATACTTCTTTCCATGCTGGTGACCTGATGCTGATCAGAGATCATATTTCCGTGTTTGCCCCCAATCCTCTGATCGGTGCCAACATGGATGAACTGGGACTGCGTTTTCCGGATATGAGCCATGTGTATGACAAGGACTTACAGCAGATCATCCGTGAGACTGCGAAGGAGAACGGTATCTATTTACAGGAGGGTATTTATACCCAGCTGACCGGCCCGTCCTTCGAATCTCCGGCAGAGATCCGTATGCTCCGGACACTTGGCTGTGACGCGGTAGGCATGAGCACAGTGGTGGAAGCAATTGCTGCCAACCACATGGGAATGCGGATCTGTGGCATCTCCTGTATCAGTAATCTGGCGGCGGGAATGACAGATCAGCCTCTGAATCATGAGGAAGTACAGGAAGCTGCGGATATGGCAGCTCCCAGATTCAAGAAGCTGGTAACGGAATCTGTGAAGAAATTTGTATAGACACAGAGAAAAAGGAGATGCGGATGATCCAGGAGACAGAAGAAAAGGCATTGGTCAGCCAGGCATTGGAAGCCAGAAAACTGGCATATGCTCCTTATTCCGGTTATACGGTGGGAGCGGCACTACTGACTGCGGATGGACACAGATACCTTGGCGGTAATATTGAAAACGCTTCTTACGGAGCTACGAACTGTGCGGAGCGTACCGCCTTTTTCAAGGCGGTCAGCGAGGGAGAACGGGAATTTACAGCCATTGCCATTGCCGGAGGAATATCCGGAGAGGCACCGGTGGAATATGCGTATCCATGCGGTATCTGCAGACAGGTGATGCAGGAATTTTGCAGGGATGATTTTGTGATCTACGTGGTAAAAAGTGAACAGGATTATCAACGCTATACCTTAAAAGAATTACTTCCCTTTGGATTTGGAGGAGATGCAATCAGATGAATATCAGATTATATAATGCACGAATTCTCACCATGGAACCCGGCAGAGAAGTCTTCTATGGTGAAGTATGGGTAAAAAATGACAAGATCGCCTATGTGGCGGAACAGAAAGAACTTGCGGAGGAATGGGACAAATTCCAGTTTCCCAGAATTGCGTGGGATATCGAACTGGATTGCAAGGGAAACCTTCTGATGCCCGGATTTAAAAATGCACATACACATTCCGGTATGACTTTCCTGCGCTCCATGGCAGATGACCTGCCTCTGGATCAGTGGCTGAACAAGCAGGTATTTCCTCTGGAAGCAAAACTGACCGGTGAGGACATCTATGAACTGACCAGACTGGCAGTGCTGGAATACCTGACCTCAGGAGTGACTTCCATTTTCGATATGTACCTGACACCGGATACTATTGCTGAGGCCTGTCTGGACACCGGAATGCGTTGTGTACTGGTATCCGGACTGAATAATTTCAGTTCTTCTCCAAAACAGGTAGAAGAGGAGTTTTTAAAATGGAATAAGAAGAATTCCCTGATCAGTTACCAGCTAGGATTTCATGCGGAATATACCTGTTCCAAGGAACTGCTCTGGAAAGTGTCGGAAATGGCACATCATTACCGGACACCGGTATATGCCCATATCTCCGAGACAGAGAAGGAAGTGGAAGAGTGTAAGGCACGCTACGGCATGACACCGCCCATGTTCTTAGACTCTCTGGGAATGTTTGATTTTGGCGGAGGAGGTTTCCACTGCGTTCATGTGACGGAACAGGATATGGATGTCTTCCGCAGACATCGGATGTATGTGATCACGAATCCCGGCTCCAACACGAAACTGGCCAGCGGCATTGCACCCATTGCCGACTATGTGCGGCACAAGATCCCGGTAGCCATTGGAACCGATGGACCGGCCAGCAATAACTGTCTGGACATGTTCCGGGAGATGTTCTTAGTCACCGGCTTAAGCAAACTGTTAGAGAAGGATGCGTCCAGCATGGATGCCGTGGAGGTACTGAAGATGGCAACGGTGAACGGTGCCAAGGCAATGCGCCTGAACCGCGCAGATGTTCTTGCAAAGGGAAAATATGCAGATCTTATTATGATCGATCTGCACCAGCCCAATATGCAGCCCATTCACAACATCCCCAAGAATCTGGTTTACAGCGGTAGCAAGTCCAATGTCTGCATGACCATGATCGGCGGCAAGATTTTGTATCGTAACGGAGAATTTAATGTGGGAGAGAATCCGGAACGTATTTACACAAAATGCGAGAAGATCGTAAAGAGACTGTTGACTGAGTAAGAAAAATAACTCAGAAGACATAGAACGGAGCTCCCGCGTGGCTCCCAGAATACTTAGGAGGGAAAAGATGTTAGAAAAAATCTTCAAACTGAAGGAAAACAACACCACGGCAAAAACAGAGATCATTGCCGGACTGACCACATTCATGACCATGGCTTATATTATAGCCCTGAATCCGAACCTGCTGACTGGTTTTGGCAAGGATACCATGCCGGAACTTTGGAACGGTGTTTTCCTGGCAACCTGTATTGCATCTGCAATCGGTACCATCGTAATGGCATTTCTGGCAAATAAGCCGTTTGCCATGGCACCCGGAATGGGACTGAACAGTTTTTTCGCAGTCGTAGTAACCAATATCGTAGCCCTGACCGGAATGACCTATGTAGCATCCTTCCAGTCGGCTCTGTGCATTGTACTGATCGAAGGTATCGTGTTCCTGGTTCTCTCCGTACTGAACATTCGTGAGAAGATCGTGGATGCCATTCCTCTGGGCGTGCGCCTCGGTATTGCACCTGCCATCGGTCTGATGCTGTTAAACATCGGTGTAGGCTCCAATGCAGGTGTCTATTCCGAGAACGGCGGACCTTTCTATGCTATGAGAGACTTCTTCGGTGCACTGACACCTTCACTGGCTAAGACAAATATGGGTTCTGGCTATTCCGCAATGGTTCTGTCCGTTGTCACCATGTTCGTAGGTCTGTTTGCTATTGTTGTTCTGGCACAGAGAGGTGTTAAGGGTGCTGTATTACTGGGAATGCTGATCTCCAGCATCATCTACTGGGCAGGAGAGGCTATCTTCCTGGGAACCAATCCCTTTGCTTCTCTGGCAACCGCATCCTTCGTACCTGCTTTCGGAGATATGGCTTCCACCACACTGTTTAAGTTTGACTTCCGGGGATTTGCAGAGATTGGCTGGTTTACCGCCATCACTCTGATCATTACCTTCTGTATCATTGATATGTTCGATACCATCGGTACTCTGGTAGGAACCGCAAGCCGTGCGGGAATGCTGGATAAAAATGGCAAAATGCCGAATATGAAGCAGGCACTTTTATCTGATGCAGTAGGTACAGTAGCAGGTTCCTTAACCGGTACTTCCACTGTTACCACCTTTGTAGAGTCTGCATCCGGTGTAGAAGCAGGCGGTCGTACCGGCCTGACTGCACTGACTACCGGTATCATGTTCCTGGCATGTATCTTTATTGCACCCATCGCCGGAATCATTCCTGCGGCAGCTACCTCTTCCGCACTGATCTATGTGGGTGTACTTATGGTAGCAGGTCTTAAGAATGTAGATTTCGATGACATCTGCCAGTCACTTCCCGTGGCTCTGATGATGATCGCCATGCCGATCTCCGGATCCATCGGACATGCCATCGGCCTTGGGCTGATCACCTATACTGTGATCAAGGTATTTACCGGTAAGGCAAAGGATGTTTCTGTACTTACCTATGTATTATCACTGATCTTCCTGTTAAAGTTCTTTATTGTCGCATAAAGAATTTTGATACATAAGAAATAGAAAAAAAGGTCAGAATATGGGGCGGGCACTGCACGGGTGGTGCCTGCCTTCTTATATCCGGAAAAGTGAGAAATAATATGGAGTTTGTTGTATTTACAGGTGTATTGCTTTTTATATTTTTATTCATGATCGTACAGGAACTTATGCAGGCAAAAAAAGAGGAAAAAATGTTCCGGAACTCTCTTTTGGAAAATTACGGAAAAGAACCGCCGAAGGAATATTCGCTGGAGAGATTTGCAAGGCTTGACAGTTATCTGGAACGACATAAGGAAGAGAAACAGTTAGATGATATCACATGGAACGATCTGGGAATGGATGAGGTATTCTGCCGGATCGACCGGACATTGTCAGCGGCAGGAGAGGAATACCTGTATTTTACCCTCCGGAATATCTTCTGCGGGAAGGAAAAGCTGGACCATTTGGAGGAAGTGACCGGATGGTTTCTGGAGCAGGATGATACCAGGATCCGGGTACAACTGTTACTGAAAAAATTGGGGCATCTCGGGAAATACTCTCTCTATGATTATCTGGATAATCTCGACTATCTGGGAGAGCGTAACAATCGGAAGATATTGCTTTTAAATCTTCTGTATCTGCTGTTTGCCTCACTTTTATTCGTGCAGCCGGCGGTAGGGATCCTTGGGATCGTGGTGTGTATGCTGGGACATATATTGACATACTTTCGTGAGAAAAAAGTGATCGAACCGTATATTACAAGCTTCGCCTATGTGCTTCGCATGATCAATGTCTGTGAGGAACTGGGCAGACAGAAGATCCCGGTGTATAAAAAAGAATTGGAGGATTTAAACGAGGCGCTGAAAAGCCTGTGGGAATTAAAACGGGGTTCCTTTTGGGTAATGGCAGGAAATCAGGGGAAGATCGGCGGGAATCCGTTAGATATTATAGCGGATTATCTGCGGATGATATTGCATCTGGATATCTGGCAGTTTAATCTCATGCTTCGGAAATTAAGACTAAAGACCAATGAGGTGGACAGATTGTTAGGGATCACCGGCTATCTGGATATGGCAATCTCGGTGGGAGGCTTCCGCAGGTCCTTAGAGGGTTACTGTATTCCACAGCTGGAAGAAAATGCGAATAAGGTGTATCTGCATATGGAAGGCGGATGGCATCCGCTGCTTACGCATCCTGTGAAAAACAGTATCCGGGCAGACAGAGGTGTGCTGCTTACCGGTTCTAATGCCTCCGGAAAATCCACATTTTTAAAAATGGTGGCAGTAAATGCCGTTCTGGCACAGACGATTCATACCTGTACAGCGGAAAGCTATCACGCTCCGGTATTTCGAATCTTTTCTTCCATGGCGCTGCGGGATAGTATACAGAACGGCGAGAGCTACTATATTGTGGAGATCAGGTCCCTTAAAAGGATCCTGGATGCAGCACAGACAGAGACGGCTCCGGTGCTTAGTTTCGTGGATGAGGTTCTGCGGGGAACCAATACCGTGGAACGTATTGCCGCAGCTACGCAGATATTGATACATTTGTCTGAAAGCGGAGTGCTTTGTTTTACTGCGACCCACGATATCGAAATGACGGAACTATTGAAAGACTGTTATGACAATTATCATTTTGAGGAAGTGATCCGGGACGGCGACATCAGTTTCCCTTATGAACTGTTACCTGGGAGGGCAGGCACTAGAAATGCGATCCGGTTGCTGGCCCTCATGGGATACGACAAAGAGATCACGGAGAGAGCTGCGGCGCAGGCGGAAGACTTTATACAGACAGGAAAATGGTCGGTGCAGACTCTTTTGGGGAATACTTGACGTTTGCGCCATATCGTTGGTATACTTCATTTAATAGAACCTCACGAAAAGACATTAGGAAAGCATAATAAGGCATAAAGGAGAAAAAATATGGCAGTCAGCTTTTTGAATTCATTTTTATCTTATCTGGTAGTATTGATAGTGATCGCGGCAGTAGGCGCTGTTGCTATTACCCTTGGAATTACTCTTCGCAAGAAGAAAAATAAAAAAGAGGGAATGCAACAGGCAAAGGAGTCCGCTGACGGAGAATAAGGGTTATGGCAAAATCGTCAGGACAGAAATTAAAGCTTTTATATCTGATAAAAATGCTGCAGGAGAACACGGACGAGAATCATCCAATGAGTACTCCGGATATTATAAAATACCTGGAGAATCAGGGAATCCATGCGGAACGGAAGAGCATTTACAGTGACATGGAGAGTCTTGCGGACTTCGGTTACGATGTGGTACAGGTGCAGAGCAGGCTGGGAGGCGGTTATTACCTCGGCAGTAGAGAGTTTGAACTCCCGGAATTAAAGCTGTTGGTGGACGCCGTACAGTCCTCCCGCTTCATTACCACGAAAAAATCCAGAGATCTGATCCGGAAGCTGGAGCAGATCGCCGGGAAAAACGATGCCGGCAAGCTACAGCGTCAGGTCTATGTTGCAGGCAGGATCAAGACGGAGAATGAGAGCATCTATTATAATATCGATGCCATTCATCGTGCCATTCAGGAGAACAGGCAGATCACTTTCGTGTATCTGGACTGGAACCTGCAAAAAGAACTGGTGCCCAGACCCGGTGGGGATAAGTGCGTCAGCCCCTGGGCCCTGATCTGGCGGGATGAAAATTATTATCTGGCAGCCTATGACAGTGAAGCCAAAGTTATCAAGCATTACCGGGTGGACAAAATGGGACAGGTGGAAGTGACGGTAAGTCCCAGAGAAGGGGTAAAACAGTTCTCACAGATCGACGTGACCTCCTATACGAACCAGACCTTCGGTATGTTCGCCGGGGAGGAGAGCGTGGTAACCATGGAGTTCCCGAAACGCCTCATCGGTGTGGTACTGGACCGGTTCGGCAGAGAAGTGGATATCCGCCCTATGTCCGATACCGTGTTCCGGGTGCGGGCAAAGGTGGCAGTCAGCGGACAGTTCTTCGGATGGCTTGCGGGAATCGGACCGGATGCCAGGATCGCAGCGCCGGAAGCAGTACAGAAGCGTTATGTACAGTGGCTTTCGGATATTTTGCGGGAACAGTCGGAAACTGCAGATTAAAAATTTATCCAAAATTTCACCCCCTTTTTTGTATAGTTTTCTAAAGGATCCCTCGTTGACAAGGCAGGGATTCTTTTTTATACTGATAGATAGCACCCACAATATATTGCTATCTGATACGGGCAAACACCATATATGGTATTTGCTGATGCTATCGTAAGTAAGGGGAATACAGCAGAATCCGGGCGTTTTCCGGACATTATCGTATGAAGGGAAGAGAAAAATGAGCAGCAATTTTGAACATGACCATGAAGAAAATGAAGATTATGGCAAACAGTTTAGACCGGACAGGGAGATCTATGTCGTAAAAAAGGACGGGAGCAAGGAGCTTTTTAATGTACAGAAGGTAATCAGTGCAGTAGGCAAAAGTGCATACCGCGCCCTGACGAAATTCACCAAAGAAGAAAAAGAGCAGATCTGCCAGTATGTGGTAGATAAGGTAAACGAACTGGAAGTGGATGAAGTTCCCATTCCCATTATGCACAATATTGTGGAAAGTGCCTTAGAGCAGGTGAAGCCGATCGTCGCAAAAAGCTATCGCGATTATCGTAACTATAAGCAGGATTTCGTACGGATGCTGGATGATGTCTATAAAAAGAGTCAGTCCATCATGTACATCGGAGATAAGGAAAATGCCAACACGGATTCCGCTCTGGTATCTACCAAGCGTAGTCTGATCTTTAATCAGCTGAATAAGGAACTGTATCAGAAATTCTTCCTGACCACGGAAGAGATCCAGGCATGTCGTGACGGCTATATTTATGTACATGATATGTCTGCCAGAAGAGATACCATGAACTGCTGCCTGTTTGATGTGCAGAATGTCCTGACGGGCGGCTTTGAGATGGGCAACATCTGGTATAATGAGCCGAAGACTCTGGATGTGGCATTTGATGTTATCGGCGATATCGTCTTAAGCGCTGCCAGCCAGCAGTATGGCGGATTCACCGTACCCAGCGTGGCTCTCCGCCTCCGCGATGAGCTTATACACCGCAATCACGTCTGCACGCACCGCATTCTCCAACGGCAGATGCCCGATGATATGCTCGATATCCGCCATGCTGCTGTGGTGGTGATGCCCGTGGTCATGATGATGCTCATGCGTATGTTCGTGTTCGTGGTCATGATGATGCTCATGTTCGTGAGAATGTTTATGTGCGTGTACATGGTCGTGAGCGTGATGTTCGTGGTCGTGCACGTCAGCGCTTTCTTCCTCCTCGCCGTTCACCGTAACGGAAAGATGCGTGCCGTTGATGCCGCATTTCGTGCTCACTTCCGCCTTAAATTCCACACCGGGGATACCGAGCGCGTTCAGCTCGTCGAGCACTGCCTGTTTGTCGTCAAACAGTTCTAAAAGCGCCGCCGAAAGCATGTCGCCCGCCGCACCCATGCCGCAGTCAAAATACAAAGTCTTCATGCAGATTCCTCCTAAAACCAAAAAGGCGCACGAACCTCATAAAGTTCGCGCGCCTCCGCTGGCACAATTTAATCCTATAAAAACAAGATTCGGCGCTTCAACGCCCCCGCAGCTTCCTGCCGCAATAAATACAGTATACCGCCCCAAAGCGATGATGTCAAGCCAAACCAGAACCGCAAAGTCTTTCCCCCGCGAAAAAACACAAATTTTCGCAAAAACAGGGTTGACTTTTGCGCACCGATGTATTATAATAACGATTGTCTCAAGCGAGCAGTGTGTTCGTCTTGCAACAAACGGGTTTTCCGTTTTTATAATATGAGTTTGCGTTTACGCAGCTCTGTATATGGAGGAGTTCCCGAGTGGCCAAAGGGGACAGACTGTAAATCTGCTGCTTCTAGCTTCGGTGGTTCGAATCCACCCTCCTCCACCAGAAAAAGGACTTTGCATTTTGCAAAGTCCTTTTTTCTGTGAAATAAACTCCTTCGGGATTTGTGAAATATACCTTCGGTATGTGAAATTGCCCTACGGGCAGTGAAACACCTGCGGCGCATGGGACTAATTTCATAACAACTGTAAGTTGTTTTTCACTATTCGGTGTAAGCAGAACATTTCACAATATGAAGCACTCATTTCACAGTTTGCGTCAGCTGTGGGTCTTTGTCAACGTGGTAGGTATTTTGCACAGTACCCTTGTAATTTTGTAGAAATCCGATTATAATATAACCAGAAATTTACTCTTTTAGGAGGAGTTTACCATGATTTTTGAAAATATGGATCGCATTATTTTTGCAGGGGATTCCGTGACGGATATGGGCAGCGCACAGCCGGTGGGCGAGGGCTTGTTTGACAACATGGGTCACGGCTATCCGCGCGTCATCGAGAGCCTTGTGACGGCGACTTACCCGGAGCTGAGCATTCGTTTTACGAACTCCGGCATCAGCGGCAATACGTCGAAAGACCTGCTTGCGCGCTATGAGCGCGACGTGCTTTCCTTGAACCCGCAGTGGGTGTCTATCTGCATCGGCATCAATGATGTGTGGCGGCAGTTTGATTCTCCGGCGCTCACCGATCAGGCGGTCGACCCGGTGGAATATGAAGAAAACCTGCGCACGATGATCGAACAGGCGAAAATGGTTGCGAAGGGCGTTATCGTCTGCACGCCGTACTACATGGAGCCGAACAAGAGCGACTTTATGCGTGCCAGAATGCAGGAATATGTGGACGAGCCCATCTGGGCCATCGGCACCGGCAAGACCGCTACCGCCGATC
>OKRY01003398.1_pt1 | contig 11761 bp, 6 predicted proteins | sample 1601121 | NCBI WGS metagenome assembly OKRY01 (sample SAMEA3541546, study PRJEB24748) | human gut metagenome | biome: human gut; feature: human-associated habitat; material: faeces | place: China | collected 2012
CAATTGCTCCACATCGCTATCGGGGAAGTTGCTGTTCAAAATCGGATTGCGGAAGGTGCCATCTCCCTGATCGCCCCAGCTGCCCAAACGGGGTGTTTCGAGGCTGCGAACCGCGGCCTCTTGTCCGCTGCATCCGACCAACACAAAAGCCAGCAATAATACTATAAATTGTTTCATATTGGAGTTTACTACCTGATTCAATTAATCCAAAGGAGCGGGTTCATAATCGGTCGGATTGACCCAGTCGGTTTGGCCGGAGGTAGCCTCTCCACGCATATACCGCTCATAGAAATCGAAACTGGTCGGCTGATAGAAAGGATACGTGTCAAAAATATCTCCATTGCCGCACACACGCGGGTCTCCGGTTGCACGCAGGTGCTCGAAGAGACGTTTGCGCATCCGCTCCTTGCGGGTGGCTTGGGCCGGCTCTTCGATTAGATTATGCATACATGCACGGTCGCTCTCGATGTGATACAACTCTTCGGTCGGGTGCTTGCCGAAGGACAAATCCCAAAAGGAAGTCTGTGCTCCCCGGCGACGCGACTCGAGAATCGAGGTCTTGGTCGGTGAACCGTCGGTGTTGAGATAACCCGTTTCGGGATTACCCGCAGGCCATAATTCCGGCTTGAAGTTGTAGATGTAAAGATACCCGTCTTCGATAACGGAGCGAATCGGATAGCCTTGATTGCGCGGCCGTCCATAGTCGTGGCGTTCCTGACCCAAAAAGAGCGAACCGCGATCATGGATGGGTTTGTCGACCAACAGATCGGTCATTTCGCATCCGGCCGGCGCCATGCCGTTCGTCGCGGTATCGACACCGGCCAAGCACAGAACCGTAGGGGCAATGTCGATCAAACTGACATATTGCGCCGCCTCGCGGCCCGCATTGCGAATGCCGTTCCGCCACATAACAGCCAGCGGCAGATGGTTCGAATATTCATACTCCAACCCCTTGCAACGCGGGAAGGGCATCCCGTTATCGGCCGTAACCACCACAATCGTGTTATCCAATTCACCGCTCGCTTCGAGCTGGGCCAGAATTTTCCCCAAGTGAGTATCGAAATGCTCGATCTCGTAAGCATAGTCCAACATATCGTGGCGCACCGTATCGTTATCGGGCCAGAAGAGCGGCACGCTGTCGATATCGGAGAGCGACTTGCCTCCTTTATTGGTGCCCGACCGGTACTCATAAGCACGATGCGGCTCGTGGCCTCCGAACCAAAATACCCACGGCTGGCCTTCAGGCTTCTGCTCGAGGAACTGTGCAAAATTAGCCGCGTAATCGTTCGGGCTGATTTTCGACGTCGGAGGAGTCAGACGGTGTTTCTGATACGGTTCACCCGTCAATCGGCGCGGTTTTCCATCGAGCATACGCGGATTGCCCGGCGCCCAACCCTTGCCCGTAAAGGCGGCATAATAGCCATTACGTGACAACACCTCGCAAAAGGTCGGATATTTATTTTCCGGCCAATAGCCGATGTGGTTACCCGCTTCCTCCAACTGCCACGAATAACGACCGGTCAACAGACAAGCACGCGAAGGGGCCGATTTGGCATTGGGGGTATAACAATTTGTAAAAAGAATGCCCTCGGAAGCTACCCGATCGAACGCGGGCGTATGCACCCAATCGCAACCATAAGCGCCTGCGAACGGGAACGACTGGTCGTCGGCAATGGCAATGAGAATATTGGGGCGACTGCCGACAAGTTCCTGAACCGAGTCGCTGCATCCGATGCCGGCCAAACAGCCGAGCAACAGGAAATTGCGTCGTTGTGTCATCATTTTGAATTGTTGTTTGAAGTTCGAATAAATACGGCATCTTTGGCCGGAACGACCGTATTGCACGGCTCATAGGTATAAGGCTTGTTCGAGAGGTTGGCCACCACAACGCCATGTTCAAAGGTGCGCTCTACGATTTCGGAGGCACTGTGTACGGTAATTTTCTTGATCTCGACCGAACTGTCCGTGTCCTGCATCATAAAACGCAGGTTGAATCGCTGCTCCCCTTTCGGATTGTAGACCAACTTCGTCCGGGTCATGTAGTCATACGTATTGGCAAAATAGAAGCGATGCGTCGTCCACTCTTCGGTCACCACCGAGCGCTGCACCATAAACCGCTTCTGCTGCTGGTTGGCCGACACGACCAAAGCACGGTTGTATCCTTCGGGTGCGACGGCACCCTTGCCAGTCGAACGCATCGTCACCTCGACATAGACCTCCTCAGAGGCATAGGGCACATTGCTCAGCACAAAGCCAAAGACCTCCCGTTCTTTGGAGGGAGTAATCTCCAGCACCCCCTCCTCCGTAAATTCGGCTGTCGCATAGGTGACCGCCTGAGAAGCCTGCACACTGGGACGCGAAGGGGCATCGGTCAGAATTTCGGGACACATCGGATTACCCATCCCATTCAACTGATCCGGCGCCTCTGCCGCCAGGAAACGTGCCTCGGAAAGGGGTTTCCCCAACCAGCCCACCACAGGTTCGCGCTTGTCTAAATCGAACAACTCGCGCAGATTGGGTATCTCGTGAAGCGTCAGCCAACTGTTGCACAAAATAAACGAATCGGTAAATACGCTTTGTGCGAATCCCAAACGATAATATTGGAACATCTCCTTGCGCGAAAGATGGTCTGGCATGTTGTAACGGAATGCGCCATAGTTGAATTTGGGTGTTGCGGTCAACGGTTTCCACAGGTTCAGCATATTGTAGGTCGTAGACCATGTAATGTAGCCATAGGGACGCTGCTCGGGGATACCCTCCATCTCCACACCACTCAAAGCTCCGTTACCGGTTCGCTGACAACCGTGTTCGCGGCCATCGGCCGCAATGATGCGATCCGCCCCTACGGCGGCACGCAACCGCGTCAGAAAATCGTAGCAGCCTAAGCCATAGGTTTGCACGCCATCGACCACGCCATCGTCCTGTTTCCCGTCCATATCGACATCGGCACGCTGTCCCAAAGCCTTACGTCGTTCGTGGTAGCCCGTGGTCGGGATGCTCATCATCACATCAAACTGCACTCCGTCGAAGGTCTCCCAGCGTCCTCCCTCGGCAAAATTCGCCGACAACTCCTCAAGCAGCACATCGGCACAACTCTTGCCTTGGGCGTCGCGGGGACAGACGGTAGAGAGGTTGTAATACCACACCATATTGTAGGTCGTCTCCCACGGGCCGCCCATCACATGCGGCGCCGCATAGGTTTTACCGGCCTCGAATGCGCGTCCCTCGGAATGGAACATGGCACGCTGCACCAGCAGTTGATTGCCACGGATCTCGATCAAACGGACATACTCGGCATGCTCCCAATCGAACGTACCATCCGCTTTTTTACGCACCAGCGTAATGTCGTCCGGGCGGTTGAAATGCATGCCGTTGTCCATACGGAAATGCGACGGATCATCTACTTCGATCCACATCTCTTTCCGATATTTGGACTCTGTGGCTGCCGGCAACGAGGTCTGAACATCCGAGCCCTCGAAATAGAGCCAATGACCGGGTGAAAACTTCTCCAAACGATAGTTGGGGATACGCCCTCGTCCGTTCATGTGCACAACCACAAATTTCTCGGGATACTCCTCCTTGAAGCGCTTAAACCATGAGTAAATCTGTTCATGCGGGTTGTCGTGCAAAAGCTCTTCATACTCGGTCTTACCCATGATACCCGATAACTCGGCCATGCGACGACTCCAAGGACGATAACCTCCTTCGTCGCCATTGTAGAATTTACGAATGGCAAACTCGGCGACACGGAAATAGCCGGCTCGCGGATACTCCTCCTTGAAAATTTCCAATTTGTCAAGACGTTGGCCCGCGCCTGCAAACCACGGAATAAGTATCAGCGCCAAGGCAGCTAACAAGATGCGCTCGTTCTGTTTCATCGGCTCTTGGTTTTAAGTCGTGAGGCTTACCTGAGTGGAGCGCCTCGTTTCATCATTTTTTTCAGTTCCGGCAAGTATATCTCATACACCGCACGAGGATAGACACCATGTTTTTTGCAAATTTGAGCCGCCATACCGGTCACCTCACCGGCCATTCCAAGCGTCATCTGCACACGCACCGTACCTAACGCCTGGTGCGTCACACTCATGTTCCGACCGCCGATAAAGAGATTGTCGATATTGCGCGAATAGAGCACGCGGTAGGGCACGTCATAGCGATCGACTTTGGCCAACGGCTTATGATGCGTGCAGTAGGTTACCCACTCCCATCCCGGATAGCGTGCCGCATTCTCCGGTTTGGCATAGTGCAGGTCCATGGTCCACGTGGTGGTAAAACTGGCATCGGGAAACTCCACCCGCTCCAAAATATCCGTTTCGTCGAGAATCACATCGCCTAACAGACGGCGCGACTCGCGTTTCATGGCGATATGTTGCAGGTAGTCGAGGCGATAGTTGGCGTACTTGGGAACGCAGTTCTTCAAATAGGCCCAATTGCCGAAGACGGCACGCAAGAAGTTGTCGCGCACCAATTCGGGCTCGGAGGCGTTATCAATCTCGAGACCGGTCTCCCACCACCAAGCCCAACTGCTGCGGTCGATGAAGTAATTCTTATCGACTTTCATCGCCCACGCTAACTCCTCGGGTCGGGGAAAAGTCCCCGCATCCGCACGCGGGAAGGCGTACCACTGCATCGTAGAGCCCATCATTTTGCGATCCCCGGTCTGCGGCGCCGAAGGTTCCTGGGCCACCGCACGGCTCTCGCGCCCGATGCGGTAGTCGGCCTTGGCCAGATAGCCCACCGTACCATCGCCCGTACAATCGGCAAAGAGCCTCCCCGAGAAGCGATATTCCTCGCCGGTTTGGAGACATTTACCCTTGACCGAGGTGATCACGTTGCCCTCTCTGATCACGTCAAAAACATGAATATTGTGGTAGATCTGCACTCCGGCCTTGCGCAGGAGCCGTTCGCGTTGCAACGACGCGTTGCGCCGCATGTACTCCTGGGTTTTCAAATTCTGTTCCTGACGGTTGGCTGACTGTTCGCCCTGGAACTCCAAGCGCTCAATGGCGTTGAGCATATCCGAACCGCGCGAATCCGCTGCCGGCTGTGTCAAATGCCGCTCATAAAAAGCATACTTCACATCGCCGAAACCGGTCGGATCGACCTGATAGGCGGCCGGATCGTTTTTCGCCGAAAGTTCGACACCCGTTACCTGGCAGGTAACATTTCCCAACTGGGGATAGAGGTTCTTATAAAGCAACCCCGAAGCCCGCACACCCAATGCGTTGTTGCCGCCCAACCACGGCAGGTTGTCGACAAGCACGACACGCAAGCCATAGCGCGCAGCCGTCAAAGCCGTCGTACAACCGGCAATACCGCCACCGACAACAACCAAATCCACTTCCGGAATAACCTGCGGCGAGGTATAGCCCGACAAACGACGGCGTTCGGCTGCAAAAACGTGATAATCGACCACCGGTGCCTCTTTCGTTTTAGTGAAATAAATTGCATCGGCCCGTCCGTTGAAGCCTGTCAAATCGTGCAGACGTACCTCGTGCTCCCCGGCGGAGAGGGTCACCCGACCGGCATATTGCCAGCCCCAACAGGAGCCCGTCGCACCCAACTTATCGGAGAGAATCCGATTATCGACTTTGAGTTGAAAGGCACCCGGCCCCTCCCCGTCATACCAAGGAGCTGTCCAATTGTAGGTGCTCACATAGACGTGATAGTCACCTCCCTCCGAAAACTTCACGGTGGTGGAGGCGTCTTCCACAGCGCGTCCCATGCCGTGAGCCATGAGATAGGCAGACTCGATCTTATCGAAAGCCTGATGATCCAGCACCCAACCTCCGCGCTGAGCAAAAGACTCGGTCTCGACCAACACCTGCGCAGTCACCGCTCCTTGCAAGGAGAGTAAAGCGCAACAGGCTGCTATCCACTTTGCTTTCATATTCTGTAACATCCGCTATTTCACCTCTTCTAACAGGAAGACGGCGCTGTCGTATTGACGGGCGATTTGCAATTCGATACCCACTTGCCGGAGATAGGCACCATCATAAATATGCCCCTCACCCCAAAAGGCCTTGCGCTTGCCCGTCTTGTTGATTTCGGTAATGCGATAACGCTTCGAAGCATCCAATCCATGCAAATGCACCGTGGGACGAATCCCGCGTCGATTGAACCCCGTACAATAAGCAAACAGCACCGCCTTGCTTTTGTCTTTGCGCACCAGCATATTAGCCGCATGATTATTCGTACACTCATAGGGCGAAATCAAACGATACAGATCGCCCTTGGTGACCAGCTCCCGAATATGCGTCTTATAGTTGGCAATGGCTTCACGCGCAAAAGCCATCTCCCCGGCGGGGATGTCTTTCGGCTGCAACTCCAACCCCAGGCGTCCGCTCATGGCCACATCAAAACGGAATTTAAGCGGTGTGATGCTGCCGGTCTGATGTCCCGGCGAGGCCGACACATGGGAGGCCGTAGCCACCGGCGGATAGATCAGGTTCGTGGCATACTGCATATAGACGCGCTGCAAGGCATCGGTATTGTCCGACGTCCAGAACTCATCGTGATAAGGCAACGAACCATAATCCACGCGCCCTCCGCCCGAAGCACAAGCCTGCAACATCACGTCGGGATACTTCGCACGAATACGGTCGTATACTCGATAAAGCCCGCGAATGTAATCGACCCAAAAATGCATCTGCTCTCCCGACGAAAGGTGAGGCGACCCGACCTGCTCCACATGGCGATTCGCATCCCACTTGATATAGTAAATATCAGGATAGGCACTGAGCAGTTTATCGACAACATTCCACACAAACTCCTGAACATCGGGATTGGTCAGATCGAGCAACAGTTGGTTACGCATCGTGATTTGTTCACGACCGGGACTCTGCACAATCCACTCGGGATGCCGCTCAGCCAACTCGCTCTTTGGATTAACCATCTCGGGCTCGATCCAGATACCGAACTTCAACCCTTTCGAGGTGGCGTGATCAATCAGATGCTGAATACCTCGGGGCAATTTCTTCTCATTGACCTGCCAGTCTCCCAGTCCCATTGCAGCGCTATTGCGCGGATATTTGTTACCGAACCAGCCATCGTCCAACACAAACAATTCCACACCCAATTCGGCTGCATCATCCATCATATTGGTCAATACCTGCTCATCAAAGTCGAAATAGGCACCTTCCCAACTGTTCAGCAAAATAGGACGTTCTTTCGTACCGGCATGCAACCCGTAGCGCCGCGCCCAATCGTGGAAATTACGCGAGACGGTTCCCCGGCCATCGGCGCTGTACGTGAATAGAAACTTTGGCGTTTCAAACCGTCCTCCTTTGTCCAGCGTATAGGCCGACATGAAAGGATTGATGCCGGCAAGGAGGCTCAGATAATCGCGTTCATCCACCTCAAACGAGAGCTTGTAATTCCCCGACCACGCCAAGGCGCCACCGATGCAACGGCCGCTGTTCTCCTGTGCGGGGTGATCCAACGAAAGGATAAACGACGCATTCTCGCTCTGCGTGGTGCGCACGCCTTTTTTCGACTCGATGCTCTTTATGCCAGGTTCCAACCGCTCTTCGGCGCAATTCATCTCACCGGCCCACGTACCATAGAAATGAGTCAGGTAGTAATCGTTAGCGCGGAAATTAAGAAACGACGAATAAAAGCGTTGCAAACTCACCTTCCCCTTGCCTTGGTTTTCGATGGTGACCCATTGTGCCATCACATCCTCCTCCCGATAGGCTTCGACATGCAGCTGCACGCGTAAGGAACCGATCTGGTCGAGAAGCGTAAAAACACCGTGCACAACATCCTCCGAAAAGTACTGCTGATAGTCTTCGAAAGCGAGTTCGGTTATCAGGCTGCCGTCGGCATTGACGACACTGAGCGCCGGTTCGTTTACATAACCCAACCCAAACGAAGGATAGGCCTCGTAATTGGCTTCACGGTTACAATCGGGACGGTTGTAACCGCACCAATCGGCAAATTGATCAGTATCCGACAAACAGGGCCCGTAATAACGGAAAATCAGACGACCGTCCTCTCCCACCGTATATACCAATTGAGTCTCGGCGGTCGACACTTGATAAACTCGGTTCGGCTGGGCGGCACCGCGAGCCAGCGAACCCGTCAATACAGCCGGCAGGGCCGTCAACACCCATAGTAAAAAGCGTATCATTATCCGTAAGTATTATTCAACGAGCAATTTGCCTTGATAAATGTAGGCTTTGCGCAAAGTCAAATAGGAGGGAGCCGTGTTGGGGGCATGATAGGAGATCATCATACGTTTTGCTTTGGTATGGAAAAGCATCGCATGGCCTCCGCCCGAAATCAACGGCGTCGAAGCGTGCGTCCACGGGTCCGTAATTTTTCCCTCGGAGTAAGCCACGCCAATTGCATACCGACCATTGTCCGCACGAAAGCTCGACCAGGTCATATATAATCGACCGTCCTCTCCTCGTATCACAAAAGGAGCATCGGTCACTTTGCCGGTGACGCCTTGGGCTGTGATATCTCCCACCCAAGGAGCTTCGGATGCGTGGAACAGCAACTTCGGCGTCCCCTTCATCGCCTTCAGATCATCGGTCAACTGCACAGCATAGATCTCGCCGTCGATAGCCTCCAGCCACTCACGGCAATAGAGCAGCCAGGGCGCCCCGTCCTCGTCTACATACAACGAACCATCCAGACACATTTGATCTTTGGGAGTAACAGGAGCATTGACCAGAGGTTCAAACGGACCGGCAGGATGATCGGCGACCAGAATCGACGTGCCTCGGTTGCAGTCGGGGGCGCTGAAGGTCACAAAAAGATAGTAACGCCCCTTATACTCATATAAATCCGGCGCCCAAAAATCCTGTGTCCCCCAAAAATCATGCGGAGGAGTGAACGAGTCACCCTCATCACGCCACCAACGCAGGTCCTTGCTCGTGTAACACTTGATTTTTCCGCCTCCGTTTACATGCAGATAATAGCGGTCGGTCTGTTCGTGCCAATAAATAAACGGGTCACGACACTTAAGGGATTCGGTTTCGACATCAAATCCGGCCTGCGGTCCAGTTTCCGACGATCCGCTCTCTCCGCCACATGCCGACAAACTTACCAGCAGGCAAAAAGAGAGTACTGCCCAAAACATGCCTCGTCGAATCCTGCGGCCTCCCGCACCTGCGACAAAGCAATTCATATTTGTATTTTCCATCATGTATAAGTGTTTTGTAAATCATCGGGCTCTCTTTCCAAACCACCATACGCCGACAGTCGGGCCGCTTCGTTTCGTTGCACGACGCAACCCGTTAACAAATATACTCATTTCTAAACGGCTCCGGCTGTATTATTATCCGTTTTTCATGCACAATAATACAACGCGCTCATTGTGTGATGTTTAGAAGCGAAACAAACGTGCGAAATCCACAATCCGCCACAAATCCCGCCCGCGGCAATCGGCGTAAATCCACGCACGAGAGACCGCTCACAAAACAACAATTCCAAAAACAGGTGTATTGCATTATCCATCCGCACTTTACACAAAACACGAAAGGCGATTTGTGCTATATTTCGATACGAAAAATGCGCATTTTTACGGCTCGAAATCCCCCTCTGAAGCCCTGTCGCGCGATATATATTTTGAATTTCACTTATCTTTGTTTAAGGCTTTCTTTCCACAATTGCTGTATCCGACAATTTGGAATTTTACAAACTGAACTAACTTAAAATTTATGCTATGAACCGAAGACTCCTCAAAACGAGCCGAAAAGCAGCGGTTTGGGCGTTACTATTGGCAATCGGATTATTCGCAACTCCTATTACTGTTGCGCAGCCACGTGGAAAAACCATTTCAGGCACCGTTGTCGATGATGCCAAGAAACCGCTCGTAGGTGCAACCGTCGTTGTCGAAGGAAAAAACGCCAACGCCATTACCGACATCCACGGCCACTATCAAATCACAGCCTTGCGCGGCGACATGCTGGTGTTTAATTTTCTGGGCATGCACCCGCAAAAGATTGCCGTCGGCAGCCAGACTGTTATTGATGTGCAAATGCTTACCGATGCAGTCGGTGTCGATGAGGTTGTGGTTGTGGGTTACGGTGTACAGAATCGCCGCGATGTCACCACATCCATCAGTTCCGTAACACCCGACAAGTTGCAGGACATGCCGCTTTTCGACATCAATCAGGCGATGAGCGGTCAGGCAGCCGGTGTGAATGTCATCAGTGCTTCGGGTTCGCCGGGAGGCGGAGCCGACATTCAAATTCGAGGTTTGAGTACGCTGAGCGCCGACACGTCTCCGCTCTATGTGGTGGACGGTGTCGTGTTGCAGCTGGGTTCCGACTTAGAATCGGGTCCCTTCTCGTTTATTAACCCGGCCGATGTAGCCTCGATTGAAATCCTGAAAGATGCCGCTGCTGCTGCGATTTATGGTTCGCGTGCATCGAACGGCGTCGTGCTCATCACTACCAAAAGCGGAGAAACGGGGCAGGCGCGTGTAAGCATTTCGATAAAAGCGGGTGTGCAGGAGGTGTTCAACAAAGTGGATGTCCTCTCGGCGCGCGAGTTCGCCACATTGGCCATCGAGGCCCGCAACAACCTTTGGACCGATACGGGCCACAGCATCACCGACCCCGATCCCGTGCGTAACAGCAACACCAAAATTGGTTATTTCCAAGACTTCCTCGACTCGAACAAGAAGGGTACGGATTGGCAGAATGCCATCTATCAACTGGCACCCTATCAAGAATATCAAGTGAATGTAAACGGCGGTTCGGAGACCATCAAATATATGGTCTCGGGAGGCATCATGGATCAGGAAGGTATCGTCAAAAACACCGACTTCCAGCGCTATTCGTTCCGTACCAATGTCGATTTCAAACTCGGCCGCCGTTTCGATCTGAGCGTGAAACTCAGCCCGATTTACACCACACAAAACTATCGGCGTACACACGGCCGTTATCACGACGCTTCCGGCGGTATCATACAAGCTGCCTTGATGATGAATCCGCTGATGGATATTTATGACTCAACCACCCTTTCGGGCTATACGACCGGTATCTCCCAAGGCAACGCCATGACTTCAATGGAGAATCCCGTCGCCAAAGTCAACCTTCTGAAAGATAAGCGCGAAGCTTTCCGCTTCTTGGGCGATGTCGCGTTGAATTACAACATTCTTCCCGGTCTGAATCTCAAACTGAGCGGCTCGGCGAACATCAACAGCTATCACGCCGACAATATCACGCCCAGCACGGTCGGCGCCTACAACGAATTGCCGCCCAAGCAAAATGCGATTCAATCGACCGCTCGCCGCACCATAAACTTGCAATCGGCCATCCAGCTCAGTTACAATCGTAAATTCACGGGTGGTCACAACTTGGCCGTTGTGGGCGTCTTCGAAACGCAGTTCGAAAAGATGCACGAAGTGATCGCTCGCGCCGAGGATACGTGGACCGACGACCTGCTTATTGTCGATAGCTCGCTGGCCGAAGATTACCGTCTGGGACAGTCGGGGCTCGTCGAATGGGGACTGATGTCGGGCGTCGCCCGAGTCAACTACGACTTCCGAGGAAAATACTACTTTATGGCCAGTCTGCGTGCCGACGGTTCTTCGCGCTTTGCAAAAAAATGGGGTATCTTCCCGGCTACTTCAGTTGCATGGCGCATATCGCAGGAGCCTTTCATGCGCAACATTCGCTGGATATCGGATTTGAAACTGCGCGCATCGTATGGTGTAACAGGCAACAACGCCATCGGCAACTACCAGCATTGCCTCGGCAAGTGCACAACCAAGAAGTAATGCTTTGGAAATCTTACCTTCTGC